>Ga0307951_1000529_pt1 | contig 22089 bp, 26 predicted proteins | sample OrgLakmetagen374_FD_201842 | JGI IMG/M metagenome (GOLD analysis project Ga0307951, IMG submission 201842) | Saline water microbial communities from Organic Lake, Antarctica - #374 | ecosystem: Environmental > Aquatic > Non-marine Saline and Alkaline > Saline | place: Antarctica: Organic Lake... | reverse complement strand
GGGCGACAACCTGACCTTCGAGGTCGAGCTGATCGCGCCGATCGCCATGGAAGACGGCCTGCGCTTCGCCATCCGCGAAGGCGGCCGCACCGTCGGCGCCGGCGTCGTGTCGAAGATCCTCGTGTAAGAAAACTCAGGCCCCGGGCACGTCCCGGGGCAGGGTTCGACGAGGGGGGCTGGATCATCCGGCCGTCCTCCTATCAACTCCAATGCCGTGAAAGGCCAATCAGATGCAAAGCCAGAACATTCGCATTCGGCTGAAGGCGTTTGACTACCGTGTGCTGGATTCCAGCACCCAGGAAATCGTCAACACCGCCAGACGGACCGGCGCGCAGGTGCGCGGCCCGATCCCGCTGCCCAACAAGATCGAGAAATACACCGTTCTTCGCAGCCCGCACGTGAACAAGAAATCCCGCGATCAGTTCGAGATTCGCACGCATAAGCGTCTTCTCGACATCGTCGATCCCACGCCGCAGACGGTGGACGCGCTGATGAAGCTCGACCTCGCCGCCGGCGTGGATGTTCAGATCTCGGTTTAAGGAGGGCCACGACATGTTGCGCTCTGGTGTGATCGCGAAGAAGGTCGGCATGACCCGGCTGTTCATGGAGGACGGGCGGCAGGTGCCGGTGACCGTTCTTCAACTCGACAAATTGCAGGTGGTGGCACAGCGTACCGCCGACAAGGACGGCTATTCGGCCGTTCAACTGGGGGCGGGCACCGCCAAGGCCAAGCGGACCACGCAGGCGATGCGCGGCCATTTCGCCGTAGCGAAGGTGGAGCCCAAGCGCAAGGTCGCGGAATTCCGCGTGGCGCCTGAGAACCTCATCAAGGTGGGCGAAGAAATCACCGCCGACCACTATTTCGAGGGTCAGTTCGTGGATGTCTGCGGCACATCGATCGGCAAGGGCTTTGCCGGCGCGATGAAACGGCACAACTTCCGGGGTCTGGAAATGACCCACGGCGTGTCGATCAGCCATCGTAGCCACGGCTCGACCGGTCAGTGTCAGGATCCCGGCAAGGTCTTCAAGGGCAAGAAGATGGCCGGTCACATGGGTGCCGCTCGCGTGACGACGCAGAACCTGCAGGTCATCCGGACAGATTCGGATCGCGGCCTGATCATGATAAAGGGCGCCGTGCCCGGATCGAAAGGCGGCTGGGTGACGATCAAGGATGCGGTCAAGAAGCCGTTTCCCGAGAACGCGATCATGCCAGCGGCCCTGAGATCCGCGGCTGAAGAGGCCGCGAAGGCCGCCGAGGAAGCCGCCGCACAGGCCGCAGCCGAGGAAGAGGCCGAAGCCAAGCGCCTCGCCGAGGAGCAGGCCGCCGCCGAGGACGCCGCGCTGAAAGAGGCCGAGGCCGACATCGACGCCGAGAAGAAGGACGACCAGTGATATGAAACTCGACGTGATCAAACTGGACGGCAGCTCGGCCGGCGCGGTCGATCTGGGCGACGACGTATTCGGGCTGGAGCCGCGCGCGGACATCCTGCACCGCGTTGTGCGCTGGCAGCGCAACAAGGCGCAGGCCGGCACGCACAAGGTCAAGACCCGCTCCGAGGTCAGCTACTCGACCAAGAAGATCTACCGCCAGAAGGGCACGGGTGGCGCACGCCATGGTGCACGCTCGGCGCCGATCTTCCGCAAGGGCGGGATCTACAAGGGCCCGACGCCGCGCAGCCATGCGCATGAGCTGCCCAAGAAGGTGCGCAAGCTGGGGCTGAAGCACGCGCTGTCGGCCAAGGCTCAGGCCGGCGCCCTTGTGGTGATCGAGGATGCGGCAAGCGACGGCAAGACCGGGACACTGGCCCGCCAGGTCCGCGACCTTGGCTGGAAGCGCGCGCTGATCATCGATGGCAGCGAAGTGAATGCCGATTTCGCCAAGGCGGCGCGCAATATCGAAGGTCTCGATGTGCTGCCCTCGATCGGCGCGAATGTCTATGACATCCTCAAGCGCGACACGTTGGTGTTGACGAAGGCGGGTGTCGAAGCACTGGAGGCGCGACTCAAATGAGCAAGGCTGAAACAGGCGCGAAGCCTGAACATTACGACGCGATCCGCAAGCCGGTGATCACCGAAAAGGCGACGATGGCATCTGAAAATGGCGGTGTGGTCTTCGAGGTCGCCATCGATGCCAACAAGCCGCAGATCAAGGAGGCCGTCGAGGCGCTCTTCGGGGTCAAGGTGCTGGCGGTAAACACGACGATCACCAAGGGCAAGCAAAAGCGATTTCGCGGCCAGCCGGGTCGTCGCAACGATGTCAAGAAGGCTTATGTGACACTGGCCGAGGGCAACACGATCGACGTGACCACCGGTCTCTGACCCGCTTTGCAGACGATAATATGGAAAGGCCCCTGGTGACAGCTTGGGGCCTTTTTCATGGGTAAAAGCCGGTCATCCCGGGTTCATATTCAAAGATGTGCGTTGCGGAACCTGACGGGACGATCGAGCGCGCGTGAAGCATACGTGAAGTGTCCATGTCGCGGGCGATTCGCCTAAAAGATAGGCGATCGCATGCGTGCCGCAGCGGGCATCACCTGCGGAGACGGTGAGGGGTCTGGTTGTCCGAGACAGCAGCTGTATCCTTGCGACAATACCGACGTGAGATCCGCACATGGATGCCTGCCCCGCTTTGCCCCTGACACACGAACGCAGCCATGGCGCCGCGCATGTAACGCTTCTGCCGGGTCCCGATGGCGGGCGGCTCGACCGGTTGCACCAGCAGGGATCGGCCAAGGCGTTTCTGCATGCCGGCGCGGCGGGGCCCGAGATCGTTCTGCTCAACACCTCGGGCGGGCTGACCGGGGGCGACAGACTGTCCTATCGCATCGACCTTGCGGATGGCTGCCGCGCAACCGGCACCACCCAGACGGCAGAGCGCGCCTATCGCAGCACGGGGACCGCGGCGCAGGTCACCGTGCATCACCGACTGGGTGCGGGCGCGCATCTCGACTGGCTGCCGCAGGAGACCATCCTTTTCGATCAAAGTCAGCTGGCGCGCGAAACGGTGATCGATCTGGGGCCTGATGCCTCGTGCCTGATGCTGGAAACGGTTGTTCTGGGCCGCGCCGCCATGGGCGAGACGGTGGCCCGCGTCACGCTGCGCGATACACGCCGCATCACCCGTTCTGGAAAGCCCGTGCTGGTCGAGCCGCTGCAGCTGGCCACCGAGGCGTTGACCGCAGGCCCAGCCGTGCTGAACGGCGCTCGGGCCTTCGCCACGCTGGCGCTGGTGGCGCAGGGAGCCGAGGACGCGGTTGCCCGCGTCCGCGATGCGCTGACCGAAGAGGGTGTCGCCGCGGGCGCGTCGGGTTTCGACGGAAAGCTGGTGATCCGGCTGATGGCCGGCGACGGGTGGCCGCTGCGCCGGCAGATCGCACGGCTCGTGCAGGTGCTGCGTCCCGGCCCGCTGCCCCGCGTTTGGCAATGCTAGGAGACATGCGATGAACCTGAACCCCCGCGAAAAGGACAAGCTGCTGATCTCGGTCGCCGCGATGGTGGCGCGGGGGCGGCTGGCGCGCGGTGTCAAGCTGAACCACCCCGAGGCGGTGGCGTTGATCACCGATTTCGTGGTCGAGGGCGCGCGCGACGGGCGGTCCGTTGCGGACCTGATGGAGGCGGGCGCCCATGTCATAACCGTTGATCAATGCATGGAAGGCATCCCGCAGATGATCCCTTCCGTGCAGGTCGAGGCAACCTTTCCCGACGGCACCAAGCTGGTCACCGTCCATAATCCCATCCGCTGAAAAGGACCCGTTTCATGCGTTACATCCTGCCCGCCCTGTTTTTGCCCGCCCCCGCCCTTGCTCATGCTGGCCCGCATCTGCACCCGCACGGCATCGACGCGATGTGGCTGGTCGTGGTTGGTCTTCTGGCCTTGGCGGGGGGCTATTTAATCGGGCGGGGCCGCAAATGATCCCCGGAGAGCTTATGCCCGCGGAGGGCGACATCACGCTGAACGGGGGCGCTCAGGTCACCGTGATGGAGGTAGCCAATACAGGGGACCGCCCGGTGCAGGTGGGCAGTCACTATCATTTTGCCGAGGCTAATGCCGGGCTGTCCTTCGACCGCGCGGCGGCGCGAGGGCAACGCCTCGACATCCCTGCCGGCACCGCCGTCCGGTTCGAGCCGGGCCAGACCCGCGAGGTGCGGCTGATCCCATACGGCGGCGCACGGCGCGTGTTCGGGTTCAACCAGCAGGTCATGGGAGACCTTTGATATGCCCCAGTCCATTTCGCGCGCCGATTATGCCGGCATGTACGGCCCCACGACCGGCGACCGCGTACGGCTCGCGGATACGGACCTGATCATCGAGGTCGAGCGGGATGTTACCACATACGGCGAGGAGGTGAAGTTCGGCGGCGGCAAGGTGATCCGCGACGGAATGGGGCAAAGCCAGGCCACGCGCTCCGAAGGCGCCATGGACACGGTGATAACCAACGCGCTGATCGTGGACCATCAAGGCATCCTCAAGGCAGATGTCGGCCTGCGTGACGGGAAAATCGCGGCTATAGGCAAGGCCGGCAACCCCGACACGCAAAGCGGCGTCGATATCGTTATCGGGCCGGGCACGGAGGTGATCGCTGCCGAGGGTCGGATTCTGACGCCGGGCGGGTTCGATGCGCATATCCATTTCATCTGCCCGCAACAGGTGGACGACGCGCTGCATTCCGGGATCACCACGATGCTGGGCGGCGGCACTGGCCCGGCGCATGGCACGCTGGCGACCACCTGCACGCCGGGAAGTTGGCATATCGGACGGATGCTGCAGGCCGCCGACGCGCTGCCGATGAACCTTGCCTTTGCCGGCAAGGGCAATGCCAGCCTGCCCGGCGCGCTGGTCGAGCAGGTCCATGCCGGGGCCTGCGCGCTCAAGCTGCACGAGGATTGGGGCACAACCCCCGCCGCGATCGACAACTGCCTGAGCGTCGCCGATGACATGGACGTGCAGGTGATGATCCACACCGACACCCTGAACGAGTCTGGCTTCGTGGAAAACACGTTGGCCGCCTTAAAGGGCCGCGCCATCCATGCCTTTCACACCGAGGGTGCGGGCGGCGGCCATGCGCCCGATATCATGAAGGTCGTCGGCTCGCAGAACGTGCTGCCATCCTCGACCAACCCGACGATGCCCTATACCGTCAACACGATCGAGGAACATCTCGACATGTTGATGGTCTGTCACCACCTCGACAAGGCGATCCCCGAGGATGTGGCCTTTGCCGAAAGCCGTATCCGGCGCGAGACCATCGCCGCCGAGGACATCCTGCACGATATGGGGGCGTTCTCGGTAATGGCCTCTGACAGCCAGGCGATGGGGCGCGTGGGCGAGGTGATCATCCGCACGTGGCAGACCGCCGATAAGATGCGCAAGCAGCGCGGCCGGCTGCCCGAAGAGACGGGCAACAACGACAATGCCCGCGTCAAACGCTACATCGCGAAATACACGATCAACCCCGCGATCGTCCACGGGATGAGCGCGCATATCGGCAGCATCGAGCCCGGCAAGCGCGCTGACCTGGTGCTGTGGAGCCCGGCCTTTTTCGGGGCGAAACCGGACATGGTGTTGATGGGCGGCTCGATCGTGCTGGCGCAGATGGGCGATCCCAACGGCTCGATCCCCGCGCAGCCGGTGCATTCTCGGCCCATGTTCGGGGCCTTTGGGCGCGCGCTGGAACGGTCCTCGGTGTCCTTCGTCAGTGCCGCCGCGCAGGCCAACAGGATCGGCGCGACGCTGGGGCTTGCGAAGGATACCGTGGCGGTGTCGGGCACGCGCACCATCGGCAAGCGCGACATGATCCACAACGCCCTTGCGCCGCAGATCGAGGTGGATCCCGAAACCTACGAGGTGCGTGCGGATGGCGAATTGCTGACCTGCGAACCGGCCCGCGAATTGCCGATGGCGCAACGCTATTTCCTGTTCTGAGGAGCACCGCATGAGCGATCTTCCCGTCAGCCGCCACCTGTTATCCGAGGCGCCCCCGGAGGTGGCCGATCATGTCGCGCTCGATTACGACGCGCGGCTGATGCGGCGCAAGCGACTGGTGGGGCAGCACGGTCTGGTCTTCCTTGTGGATCTGGCAGAGGTCACGAACCTCGACGATCACTGGGGGTTCGTGCTCGACGATGGCCGTGCCGTGGCGGTCGAGGCCGCGCCCGAGGACCTGGTGGAGGTACGCGGCGACCTGCCACGTCTGGCCTGGCATATCGGCAACCGGCACACGCCGTGCCAGATGGCGAAGGATCATCTGACCATTCGCCGCGATCACGTGATCGAGCAGATGCTGGCCTATCTGGGGGCCGACCTGACACCCGTCACCGGCCCGTTTCGCCCCGAGGGTGGCGCCTATGGCAAGGGCCGCACCATGGGGCATGACCACGGGAGCCACGATCACGGCCATACGCCTCATAGCCACGCCTGATGTTGAGTGCTGCGCATCTCACGCTGGTGCAGTGGCTGTCGCCCGCATTCCCGACGGGCGCGTTCGCCTATTCGCACGGGCTGGAGACGGAAATCGCGACCGGCGAGGTGCATGATGCCGACAGCCTCAAGACCTGGCTGACCAACACCTTGCGTTTCGGCGCGGGGTGGCAGGATGCAGTGCTGCTGGCGCAATCGCTGGACGGTGACCGCGATGCGCTGGATGATCTGGCGCGCGCGCTGGCTCCTTGCGCGGAACGTCTGCAGGAAAGCCTCGATCAGGGAACGGCGTTGGCTCGGACCGTCGCGAGCATCACCGGGCGCGCGCTGCCGCCGCGGATGCTGCCCGTTGCCGTGGGCGAGGCCGCCGCACCGCTCGACGTGCCGAAAGAGGATGTCGCGGCGCTTTACCTGCAGGGCTTTGCCGGCAACCTCGTGACCGTCTCCATCCGTCACGTGCCGCTTGGCCAGACCGAGGGGCAGGGGGTGCTGGCGCGCTTGACGCCGTTGATCCACGATCTTGCCGCGCGCGCCGGTTGCGCTGGCCTCGACGATCTCGGCACATGCGCGCTGGCGGGCGATCTCGCGGCGCTGCAACATGAGACCCAAGAGGTAAGGATATTCCGTACATGAGCACGCAACGCATGAACGGCCCGCTGCGCGTGGGAATCGGCGGCCCGGTGGGCGCGGGCAAGACCACGCTGACCGAAGGGCTGGCGCGGGCGCTGGCCGCGCGTTGTTCCATGGCGGTGATCACCAACGACATCTACACCCGTGAGGATGCCGAGCACCTGATGCGCGCGCAGGTGCTGCCCGGCGACCGCATCCGCGGGGTCGAGACGGGCGGCTGCCCGCATACCGCGATCCGCGAGGATGCCTCGATCAACCTGGCCGCTGTCACCGATCTCAACACCGCGTTCCCGGATCTCGACCTCGTGCTGATCGAATCGGGGGGCGACAACCTTGCCGCCACCTTCAGCCCGGAACTGGCCGATCTGACGATCTACGTGATCGACACCGCCGCCGGGCAAGACATTCCGCGCAAACGCGGGCCGGGGCTGACGAAATCCGACCTGCTGGTGGTCAACAAGACCGACCTCGCGCCGTATGTCGGCGTCGATCTGGCGCAGCTTGAGGCCGACACCGCTGGCGCACGCGGGGCGCGTCCGTACGTGCTGGCGCAATTGCGCAACGGCGTGGGCCTCGACCAGGTCATCGAGTTCATCGAAGAGGCGGGGGGGCTGCGGCTGCAGCCTGTCGGCACCGGTGCCTGATGCCGTCCCCGGTTACAGCCAGTCGGCGCGGCCCGTGCCCACGGCTGCGGCCACATTCGTGAAACCGTCGCGCTGCAACAGAGCGTCAAGACCGCGCGCGATCTCGCCTGCCAGGGACAGCCCGTCATAGACGAGGGCCGAGTAAAGCTGCACCGCCGTCGCCCCGGCACGGATCTTGGCATAGGCATCGCCAGCCGAGCCGACACCGCCCACGCCGACCAGCGGCATCTTGCCCCCCGTCAGTTGCGACAGCCGCGCCAGCACCCGTGTCGATTTTTCGAAGAGAGGCTGGCCCGACAGGCCGCCGGCCTGATCCCGCACCGGGCTGGTCAGGCCGGAGCGGTCGAGCGTGGTGTTGGTGGCGATGATGCCGTTCAGCTGCGTTGTGCGGGCGACCTCGGCGATCTCGGACAGTTCCGCATCGCCAAGATCCGGGGCGATTTTCAGGAAGATCGGGATCGGATGCGGCAGCCAGTCGCGCGCCTCCATCACGCCGCGCAGCAGTGCCGCGAGCGCTTCGGCCCCCTGAAGGTCGCGCAGGTTCTCGGTGTTGGGGCTCGAGACGTTGACGGTGGCGAAGTCAAGATAGGGGCCGCAACAGGCCAGCACGCGGGCGTAATCCTCGGCCCGGTCGGCGCTGTCCTTGTTGGCCCCCAGGTTGAGCCCGATCACTGCGTCGCGCGGGCGTTTGGCCAGCCGTGCGGCGGCGGCCTGCATGCCTTGATTATTGAAGCCGAAGCGGTTGATCACGCCGCCATCCTCGGGCAACCGGAAGAGCCGCGGGCGCGGATTGCCGGGCTGGGGGCGGGGCGTGATCGCGCCCACTTCGAGGAAACCGAACCCAGCGCGCGACAGCGATGTCAGCGCCTCGGCGTTCTTGTCGAACCCTGCGGCCAACCCCACGGGGTTCGGCAGTGTCATCCCCGCCAGATGCGTCTCCAGGCGCGGGCTGGTCACCGGACCCGGCGCAGGCCCGAGCCCCAGGCGCAGCGCGCGCAGCGCGAGGCCGTGCGCGGTTTCAGGATCGAGTTTTCGCAGCAGCCCGAGGCCCGCGCGTTCGATCGGTGTCATTCGAACTCTTCAGGGAAGCGGTGCATGCTGCCCTGAAGCGGCAGGGGTCGTGTCCAGACGACATCAGACAGCCGCAATTCGCGGTAAAGATGCGGGAACAGCGCGCCGCCGCGCGACGGCTCCCACCGCAGGGCATCGCCGAGGCGGTCGGTGTCGACGGCCAGAAGCATCAGCCCGTCTTCGCCCGCGAAATGCTTGGTCGCCGTCTCGGCGGTCTGTTCGGCGGTTGAGAGATGCACGAAGCCATCGGCGACATCGATCGGCGCGCCCGAGGTTGCGCCGCGTGCGCTCAGCTCGGCCCATTCGTGGCCGCAGAATATCTTGTAGATCAGCATGGCGTGGTGATGCCGTGCCGCCGCCCCGTCGTCAAGCGATGCTTGAGGCGCGCATGCGGATCGGCTAGCAAGGCGGTCCATCAGATGCGAGGGCAGGCATGGCGTTCACGATTGCAATCGACGGGCCGGCAGCGGCAGGCAAGGGCACGATTGGGCGGGCGCTGGCCGCGCATTTCGGCTTCGGCCATCTCGACACCGGGCTACTTTACCGTGCGACGGGCCGCCGTATGCTGTCGGGGCTGGATGCTGTGACGGCGGCGCGCAACCTGCAGCCGGAGGATCTTGACGCCGACGACCTGCGGACGCCGGATGTCAGCCAGGCCGCGAGCCACGTGGCCGCGATCCCCGAGGTGCGGCAGGCCTTGCTGGATTTCCAGCGCGCCTTTGCCCAGAGGGCGGGCGGGGCCGTGCTCGACGGGCGCGATATCGGGACCGTGATCTGCCCGGATGCGGATGTGAAGCTGTTCGTTACCGCGAATGACGAGGAACGCGCAAGACGCCGCCACATGGAGCTCAGCGAAAGCGATGAGACGGTCACCCGGGTCGAGGTCATGGAGGATTTGCGCCAGCGGGACGAACGCGACAGCGCCCGCGCCGAGGCGCCGTTGAGACCGGCCGATGATGCGCACAAGCTCGATACCTCGGAGATGACGATCGAGCAGGCCATCGCGTCGGCGGTCGCCATCGTCGAGGCGAAGCGCGGCTGAGCCACCTTCGGCAAGGTTCCGCGCAGTCGCTTGCGCATCTTCGGCGGCAAATCCAAGTTGCATTGTGGGATGGGGCACCCGGTCCGCATCTCGAAAAACAATCCTGACGGAGGCTTCATGCTGACCAACACGACACTCAAGGCCACGACCACGGCTATCGCGCTCGCGCTTGCAACGGCACCGATGGTCACGCTCACGGCGCAAGGCGCCGCTGCGCAGGGTGCAGAGAGCTATTCATCCGAGGAACTGGACATCTTTACCGACGCACTTCTCGAAGTGGCCGAGGTGCGCCAGAAATATACACCCATGCTGCAAGGCGCGGAAAATGAGGAGAAAGAGGCCTCCATCGTTGAAGAGGCCAACCAGGAGATCATGCAGGTGATCGAGGAGACCGACGGGATGTCGGTCGATCGCTATACCGAGATCGCGCAGGCCGCGAACGAGGACCAGGAACTGAACCAGCGCATCATCGAGCGTGTGCAGTCCATGGAAGGCGACTCTCAGTAACGTCTGCATAACGCCTTTGGCCGGGATCGCGGATGTGGTCCCGGCCCACATTTCCTAAAGTGATATCGGACGCGGTGGTTTCCGGGCATTTGAACCGCAGTGACCGGGCAGGCTTGATTTATGCCGGAACGCCCGCTAAGAGCATCTTCGTCACTAAGGTGGATCGCGTCGCGAATTGGAGAATTCGAGCAGGGTCGGCATTCCCGGCCCTCTTTGATTTATGACCCGCCTGACCAATGAACCCCCCAAGACCGGCGGATACAACCGCACGGCCGGAAAAATGATCGTGTAAAGGAAACCAGAGACCACATGGCTCAAAACGCATCCATGGAGGACTTCGAAGCCCTCCTGCAAGAAAGCTTCGAAATGGACACGCCCGATGAGGGCACTGTCGTAAAGGGCAAGGTGATCGCCGTAGAGGCGGGCCAGGCCATCATCGATGTCGGCTACAAAATGGAAGGCCGCGTCGATCTCAAGGAATTCGCAAATCCCGGCGAGCAGCCCGACATCTCGGTCGGTGACGAGGTCGAGGTGTTTCTGCGCTCGGCCGAGAACGCCAAAGGCGAAGCCGTCATCAGCCGCGAAATGGCCCGCCGTGAAGAGGCGTGGGATCGCCTCGAAAAGGCCTATGCCGACGAGGAACGCGTCGAAGGCGCGATCTTTGGCCGCGTCAAGGGTGGCTTCACCGTCGATCTCGGCGGTGCCGTGGCATTCCTGCCCGGCAGCCAGGTTGATGTGCGCCCCGTACGCGATGCCGGGCCGCTGATGGGGCTCAAGCAGCCGTTCCAGATCCTCAAGATGGATCGCCGCCGCGGCAATATCGTCGTGTCGCGCCGCGCCATCCTCGAAGAAAGCCGTGCCGAGCAGCGCGCCGAGGTCATCGCCAACCTGACCGAGGGCCAGAACGTCGACGGCGTGGTCAAGAACATCACCGAATACGGTGCCTTCGTCGATCTCGGCGGTGTCGACGGCCTTCTGCACGTCACCGACATGGCGTGGCGCCGGGTCAACCACCCGTCCGAGATCTTGTCGATCGGCGAGACCGTCAAGGTGCAGGTCATCAAGATCAACAAGGATACGCACCGCATCAGCCTCGGCATGAAGCAGCTGCAGGAGGATCCGTGGGATCTGGTCGGCGCCAAGTATCCGCTGGGGTCGACCCATACCGGACGTGTCACCAACATCACCGATTATGGCGCCTTCGTCGAGCTGGAACCGGGTGTCGAGGGTCTGGTGCACGTCTCGGAAATGTCCTGGACCAAGAAGAACGTGCATCCCGGCAAGATCGTTTCGACCAGCCAGGAAGTTGAGGTCATGGTGCTGGATATCGACCCGGCCAAGCGCCGCGTGTCGCTCGGTCTCAAGCAGACCATGCGCAACCCGTGGGAGGTGTTCGCCGAAAACAACCCGCCGGGCACCGAAGTCGAGGGCGAGGTCAAGAACATCACAGAGTTCGGCCTGTTCCTTGGCATGGAAGGCGATATCGACGGCATGGTCCATCTCAGCGATTTGAGCTGGGACGAGCGTGGCGAGGATGCCATCCAGAGCTACAAGAAGGGCGATATCGTCCAGGCGGTCGTCTCCGAGGTGGACGTCGAGAAAGAGCGTATCTCGCTGTCGATCAAGGCGCTTGGCGGTGACAAGTTCGCCGAGGCCGTGGGCGGCGTGAAGCGCGGCTCGGTCATCACGGTCGAGGTGACCTCCATCGAGGAGGGCGGCATCGAGGTGGAATACGAGGGCATGAAATCCTTCATCCGCCGTTCGGATCTCAGCCGTGACCGTTCTGAGCAGCGCCCCGAGCGGTTCTCGGTCGGCGACAAGATCGACGCCCGCGTGACCAACGTGGACGCCAAGACCCGTCGTCTCGGCCTGTCGATCAAGGCCCGCGAGATCGCCGAAGAGAAGGAAGCGGTGGAGCAGTTTGGCTCGTCTGATTCCGGTGCATCGCTGGGCGACATCCTTGGTGCTGCGCTGAAAGGCGACAAGGACGACCAGTAAGCGCCTGACGCGACTTGCGACATGAAAAGGCGGCCCCGTCGGAACGGCGGGGCCGTTTTTCGTGGTCGTGTGTTGGCCTGAAGGGGACGTTGGAACATCCAGAGATGAGCCGCGCAGCGCCCGCCCGAGGGGGCGGTCGGTCGCTGCGCGGCGGCGCGTGCCGCGCCTTGATTCCGCGCAAAGGACCTCGCCTCAATGTCAGCAAAAGGCCAAAACGTGCCCCGCGTCGCGTCTTACATCTTCAGCTTTCCTGCCGCACCGCGCCCGCGACCTTGTCGATCACGCGCGTGAGCACGGCATGGTCGAGCGCCTCGGCCATCACGCGTATCAGGGGTTCCGTACCCGATTCGCGGATAAGGAGGCGACCATCACCGCCCAGCTCGTGTTCGGCTTCGGCCATTGCCGACCGGACCACGTCGGTTTCGAGCGGTGTCTTGCCCTTGGCAAACCGGATGTTGATCAGTTGTTGGGGCACTGGCTCGAATACCTGCGACAGGGTGCTGGCCTTCTGGCCGGTTTCCACCATCGCCGCGAGAAATTGCAGCGCGCCGATCAGCCCGTCGCCGGTGGTGGCGTAATCGGTCATCACGATATGCCCCGATTGCTCGCCGCCGAGGTTATACCCGCCCGCACGCATCGCCTCGACCACGTGCCTATCGCCCACTGCCGTCCGCTTGAGGCCGATGCCCTGCGCCTCCAGATGCCGTTCCAGCCCGAGATTGGACATCACCGTCGCCACGAGGGTGTCACCGGCCAGCCGTCCTTCGCGCGCCCAACGGGTGGCGATCAGCGCCATGAACTGATCGCCGTCGGCCACGCGGCCTTGCTCGTCGATCAGCACCACGCGATCCGCGTCCCCGTCAAGGCAGATCCCGAGATCCGCGCGGGTATCAAGCACCTTGCGCGCGGCGGCCTCTGGCCGGGTCGAACCGCAATCGAGGTTGATGTTGAAGCCGTTGGGCTCGACCCCCATCGGGATGACCTCTGCCCCGAGTTCCCACAGGACCTCGGGCGCGGTGCGGTAGGCGGCGCCATGCGCGCAATCCAGAACGATGCGCAGCCCGTCAAGGCGGCGGCGCTGCGGAAAGGTTGTCTTGGCATATTCCACGTAACGCCCGCGCGCGTCATCCACCCGACGGGCGCGCCCGATGAAGTCCGGCTGCGACAGCGACACGCCGTCGGCCATGATCTTTTCGATCGCCGTTTCGGCCTCGTCGCTCAGCTTGAAACCGTCCGGGCCAAAAAGCTTGATCCCGTTATCCGAGGCCGGATTGTGGCTGGCCGAGATCATCACACCCACATCGGCGCGCAGGGAATGGGTCAGGTAACCGATCGCGGGGGTCGGGATGGGCCCCAGAAGGAAAACGTTCATGCCAGTTGATGTGAACCCCCCGGTCAGCGCGTATTCAAGCATGTAGCCGGACCGGCGCGTGTCCTTGCCGATGACCACGCGGTGCTCCTGCTTGTCGCGGCGGAAATAGCGCCCTGCCGCCGCGCCGAGGCGCAGCGCCATGTCCGCGGTCATCGGCCAGGTGTTGGCCTGCCCGCGCACGCCGTCGGTGCCGAAGAGTTTCCTGCTCATGCGCTGCGTCTCCTTGATTGGTGCCGTGCGGGGCGTATGATGCGCTGGAAAGGGGCTCAGTTGAAGCGGTTGTCGCGCGGAAAGCCGCGCGGCGCCATGCGCCCCGAACCCGCGCGCTTGCCCGTCCATTCCGCCAGATCCGAGACCGTCCGCGTGCGCCCGGCTGGGTCGTGCCATGTCAGCCCGTCGGCAAGGCGGAAGGTGATCGCGTCCGACAGCCCGCCATCCTTGTATTTCTGCATCCGTACCCCCTTGCCCCGCGCAAGCTCGGGCAATTCGTCCAGCGAAAAGACGAGCAGCTTGCGGTTCTCGCCGACACAGGCGACGTGATCGCCGGTGATCGGTCGGCAGATCTGCGCACGGGCGGGCGCGCGCAGGTTCAGCACCTGCTTGCCGCCGCGGGTCTGGGCGACGATTTCGTCCTCCGGCACGACAAAGCCGTCGCCTGCCGACGAGGCGACCAGAAGCTTGCGCCCCGGCTTGTGGATCAGCAACTCGACGATATCGGCCTCGTTGGGAAGATCCACCATCAGGCGCAGCGGCTCGCCCATGCCGCGCCCGCCGGGCAGGTTGGCCGCAGACAGCGTGTAGACCCGCCCGTTGCTGCCAACCACCAGCAGCCGGTCGGTAGTTTCCGCGTGGAACATGAAACGCGGGCCGTCGCCATCCTTGAACTTCAGCGCGCGGTTCAGGTCGATATGCCCGGTCAGCGCGCGGATCCAGCTCATCTGGCTGCACACCACGGTAATCGGTTCGCGGTCGATCAGCGCCTCGATCGGTACATCCTCGGCGCGCCCGGCCTTGGCAAATCCGGTACGGCGCGCGCCGATGGGGTGGGTCGCCCCAAAGGTCTTCTTCATTGCCTTGAGCTGGTCCGACACGGTCGACCATTGCAGCGATGTATCGTCGAGCAAATCCTCCAGCCCGGCGCGTTCGGCCATCAGGTTGTCGCGTTCGGCGCGCAGCTCCATCTCTTCCAGTCGGCGCAGCGAGCGCAGGCGCATGTTCAGGATCGCCTCGGTCTGCACTTCCGACAGCCCGGGCGTGTCCGAGGCGGGCGGCGAGACGTAGTCGGCCTCGGACTCGGCACGCGCGAATGTCCGGTCCCAGTCCTCGCGCATCAGCGCGGCTTTGGGGGCATCGTCGTAGCGGATGATCTCGATCACCCGGTCGAGGTTGAGGAACGCCACGATCAGCCCTTCGAGCACCTCCAGCCGGTGATCGATCTTCTCCATCCGGTGCTTTGAGCGGCGCAGCAGGACGTCCCGCCGGAAATCGAGAAAGGCGCGCAGCACCTCCTTCAGCGAGCAGACGCAGGGTGTGACCCCGTCGATCAGCACGTTCATGTTGAGCGAAAAGCGCAGTTCCAGGTCGGAATTGCGATACATCAGCCCCATCAGCGCGTCGGCATCGACGTTCTTCGAGCGCGGCTCTAGGATCAGGCGTACATCCTCGGTGCTTTCATCGCGCACATCGGCGAGGATCGGTATCTTGCGCGTCTGGATGAGATCCGCAATGCGCTCGATCAGCTTGGATTTCTGCACCTGGTAGGGGATCTCGGTGACGACGATCTGCCACTGTCCGCGACCCAGATCCTCGATCTCCCAGCGGCAGCGCAGGCGGAAGGCGCCGCGCCCGGTACGATACGCCTGCGCGATGCTCTCGGGTGGCTCGACGATGACGCCGCCGGTCGGAAAATCGGGGCCGGGGATGTGGTTCATCAACGTGTCGTCGCGTGCATCGGGGTGTTCGATCAGGTGCAGGCAGGCATCGATCAGCTCGGCGATGTTGTGCGGCGGGATGTTGGTGGCCATGCCCACGGCGATCCCCGAGGATCCGTTGGCCAGAAGGTTGGGATAGCTCGCCGGAAGCACCACGGGTTCCTGCAGGGTGCCGTCGTAATTGTCGCGGAAATCGACCGCGTCCTCGGCCAGCCCGTCAAGCAGCGCCTCGGCAAAAACGGTCATCCGCGCTTCGGTGTAGCGCGGCGCGGCGGGGTTGTCGCCGTCGATATTGCCGAAATTGCCCTGGCCGTCGACCAGCGGATACCGCACTGCGAAATCCTGCGCGAGTCGGGCCATCGCGTCGTAGATCGCTGCGTCGCCATGCGGGTGGTAATTGCCCATCACGTCGCCCGAGATTTTGGCGGATTTGCGAAAGCCCCCGGTGCTCGACAGCCGCAGTTCCCGCATCGCGTATAGGATGCGGCGATGCACCGGTTTCAGCCCGTCGCGGGCGTCCGGGAGGGCGCGGTGCATGATGGTCGACAGCGCGTAGGTCAGGTAGCGGTCGCCGATGGCACGGCGCAGCGGTTCCGAGGTCGCTTCGGGCAGCATGTTGGGGTCGTTGACTGTATCGCTCATGAATGTGGGGATACTGATCTCGTGCGGGCGCGTAAAGCTGTGATCGTGCCTCGGGCCGGGCGTTATCGCGCTTGCATCGCGTCTGGGGGCGGGTCAGAAGGCGGGCATGACTCAGCGGATCATCCTCATCACCGGCTGCTCGTCGGGCATCGGCCTTGACGCGGCACGGACGTTGCGGGCGCGCGGCTGGCGGGTCTTTGCCAGCTGCCGCAAGGCTGCGGATTGCGACCGGCTTAGGGCAGAGGGATTCGAGGCCCCGCGCATCGATTACGAGGACGAGGCGAGCATCGCCTCGGGTCTGGCCGAGGTGCTCGCGGCCACCGGTGGGCGGCTCGATGTTCTGTTCAATAACGGCGCCTACGCGATCCCCGGCCCGGTCGAGGATGTGCCCGCTGACGCCATGCGGGCAATCTTCCAGGCCAACCTGATCGGCTGGCACGAGCTGACGCGGCAGGTGATCCCGGTGATGCGCGCGCAAGGATCGGGACGGATCGTGCAGTGTTCCTCGGTTCTGGGCCTCGTGGCGATGAAATGGCGCGGTGCCTACGTGGCGACGAAATTCGCGCTGGAGGGCCTGAGCGACGCGATGCGGCTGGAGCTTGCGGGAACCGGGATCGAGGTCTCGATCATCGATCCGGGTCCGATCGGCACCGCGTTTCGTCGCAATGCGATCCTGCAATTCGAAAAATGGATAGACTGGGAAAACTCGGTTCGCGTGCAAGAGTATCGCGACGGCCTTCTCGACGCGCTTTACAAGGGCAGCAGCCGGGGCCCGCAATGGCCCGCAAGCGCCGTGACAAAGGCCCTGATCCATGCGGTCGAGGCGCGGCGTCCCAAGGCGCGGTATAACGTGACAACGCCGACCCATGTCATGGCGATGTTGCGCCGGATCCTTCCGACGCGCGCGCTGGACCGGATCCTGCAAAAGGGATAGCGGATCGGTACGGGGTCACATTTCCTCTTTCGCTTTTCATCGCATCCCGCCTAGGTTTGCGTAAACGGATCGTCACGGAAAGGACCCTTCATGCTGCAAGACCCGTTATTCATCATCGCGGCGGTGGCATGCGTTGTCGTGGCGGTCATCCTCGTTCGCGGTATTTCCACCTTCGGCAAGGAAGGGGTGGACAACGCCAAACGCGCGAACAAGTACATGCGGTGGCGGTTGATCGCGCAATTCGTCGCCGTCGTGTTGATCCTGATTTTCGTTTATGTCCGCAGACAGGGAGGCTGAACCGATGGTGGTTCTCAACAAGATCTACACGCGCACAGGTGATGCGGGCGAGACCGCGCTCGGCAATGGCACGCGCGTGGCCAAGCATTCGGCGCGGGTGACGGCTTACGGCACCGTCGACGAGCTGAACGCGACGCTGGGGCTGGCACGCCTGCAAGCGACGGGTGAAACCGATGCGGCGCTGGCGCGCATCCAGAACGATCTGTTCGATCTCGGTGCCGATCTGTGCCGCCCGGACATGGAGCGCGACGAGGAGGCCGAATACACCCCGCTGCGCGTCAGCCCAGGGCAGGTGGACCGGCTGGAAGCCGAAATCGACGCGATGAACAAGCATCTGGAACCGCTGCGCAGCTTCATCCTGCCGGGTGGCAGCCCGCTGGCCGCCAGCCTGCATCTTTGCCGCACGGTGGCGCGGCGGGCAGAACGTCTCACGGTGGAGCTGTCGGCGCTTGAGCATGTCAACGAGGCCGCGGTCCGCTACCTCAATCGCCTGAGCGATTGGTGCTTCGTCGCCTCGCGGATGGCCAACGACAACGGCCTCGCGGATGTGTTGTGGGTTCCGGGCGCGAACCGCTGAAAGCGGCGGGGCGTCCAGCTGACGGCCCGGCTAACGGAAGGGCGGAGCCCCGGGCGGAAAGGCAGGCGAAACCTGCAGCGTGATTGGGTGTCATTAATGTCGAAAACGCGACGTCGATGGGCCCGCACGTGACGATTTTACCCTGTTTCCGGCGGGCCCGACCCGATATCAAGGCCCCAGACTGATTGCCTGAAGGGCCTGAGCGGCTCTTCGCCATATTAAAGGAGACCATGCAATGAAGGTGCTCGTGCCTGTCAAACGTGTGATCGACTACAACGTGAAAGTCCGCGTCAAGGCGGATGGCAGCGGGGTCGATCTGGCCAACGTCAAGATGTCGATGAACCCGTTCGACGAGATCGCCGTCGAAGAGGCGATCCGCCTCAAGGAGGCCGGGAAGGCCGACGAGGTGATCGCGGTCTCCATCGGCGTCAAGCAGGCGCAGGAAACGCTGCGCACGGCACTGGCCATGGGCGCCGATCGCGCGATTCTCGTCGTTGCGGCCGAGACGACGCAGACAGATATAGAGCCCCTTTCGGTGGCCAAGATCCTTGCCAAGGTAGTCGAGGAGGAACAGCCGGGTCTCGTGCTTTGTGGCAAGCAGGCAATCGACAACGACATGAACGCGACGGGGCAGATGCTGGCGGCGCTGCTGGGATGGTCGCAGGCGACCTTCGCCTCGAAGCTGGATCTCGACGGCGACGCCGCGGTGGTCACCCGCGAGGTCGATGGCGGTCTGCAGACCATCAAGGTCAAGACGCCCGCCATCGTCACCGTCGATCTGCGCCTCAACGAGCCGCGCTACGCATCCTTGCCCAACATCATGAAGGCGAAGAAGAAGCCGCTGGATGAAAAGACCGCCGCGGATTACGGCGTGGACGTGACCCCGCGCCTCGAAGTGACTGGCACGTCCGAGCCCGCGGCGCGCAAGGCCGGTGAAATGGTAGGCTCGGTCGACGAGCTGGTGTCGAAACTGAAAGAAGCGGGGGCCGTCTGATGGCTGTTCTTCTACTTGCCGAAGTCACCGACGGTGACCTCAACATGGATGCCACCGCCAAGGCGGTTTCGGCCTGCGCCAAGCTGGGCGACGTTACCGTGCTCTGCGCCGGGGCCACGGCCGCGGCGGCCGGCGAGGCGGCGGCGAAGATCGCGGGTGTGTCCAAGGTCCTCGTGGCCGAGGACGCCATGCTGGGCCACCGGCTGGCAGAGCCGACAGCGGCGCTGATCGTGTCGCTCGCCGACGCCTATGACCATATCGTCGCGCCGGCCACGACCGATGCCAAGAACATCCTGCCGCGCGTCGCGGCGCTGCTGGACGTGATGGTGATCTCGGACGCATCGGACGTGGTGGACGCCGAGACATTCGAGCGTCCGATCTATGCGGGCAACGCCGTCCAGACGGTGAAATCGCATGACGCCAAGAAGGTCATCAGCTTCCGCACCTCGACCTTCGAGGCGGCGGGCACGCAGGATGCCGCCCCGGTCGAGACCGTGGCGATGACCGACAATCCGGGCCTGTCGGAGTGGGTCGAGGACAAGGTCGCCGAAAGCGACCGGCCGGACCTGACCTCGGCCGGAGTTGTCGTCTCGGGCGGGCGCGGCGTCGGCAGCCAGGAAGATTTCGAACTGATCGAGAAGCTGGCCGACAAGCTGGGCGCGGCCGTGGGCGCGTCGCGCGCGGCGGTCGATTCGGGCTTTGCGCCGAATGACTGGCAGGTCGGCCAGACCGGCAAGGTGGTGGCGCCCGAGCTCTACATCGCTGTCGGCATTTCCGGCGCGATCCAGCATCTGGCCGGCATGAAGGACAGCAAGATCATCGTCGCGATCAACAAGGACGAAGAGGCGCCGATCTTTCAGGTCGCCGATTACGGCCTTGTCGGCGATCTGTTCGAGGTGCTGCCGGAGCTGACAGGAAAGCTCTGAACGCCCGCGCGACGCATCAACCTTCGCAACCCGCGCCGCGTCCCGGCGCGGGTGTTGTCCTGCTGCTTTCTTCATCCCGCAAGGATCTCTCGCAAGACCGGCGCGAGCGCGGTCGCAACAGCGTCGTGCGCGGGTCGGTACGCAACACGGTGCCTCGCCCTCGACAGGCGCATTTGCCGCCAAGTTTACGCCTCCGCGGCCCTTGCAGCGGATCCATGCCGGGGCATATGCTGCGCTAACTTAATGACGAGGAGCGCGGTCATGGACATTAAGACAATCGGCGTCGTCGGCGCGGGGCAGATGGGCAACGGGATCGCCCATGTCATGGCGCTTGCCGGGTACCGGGTGGCGCTCAACGATATCAGTGCCGAGGCGCTGGAAAAGGCGCTCGCGGCGATCCGCAAGAACATGGACCGCCAGGTCAGCCGCGAAAAGATCTCGCAGGACGACATGGAGGCCGCCATGGGGCGGATCGACACGACCCAGACCCTGACCGATCTCGGGCCGAGCGACCTGATCATCGAGGCCGCGACCGAGCGCGAGAGCGTCAAGCAGAAGATCTTCGACGAGTTGCTGCCGCATTTGGAACCGCATACGATTCTGACCTCGAACACCTCGTCGATCTCGATCACCCGTCTGGCCAGCCGCACCGACCGGCCCGAGAAATTCATGGGGTTCCACTTCATGAACCCGGTCCCGGTGATGCAGCTGGTGGAGCTGATCCGCGGCATCGCCACCGACAAGGAGACCTTCGATGCATGCCGCGCCGTGGTCGACAAGCTTGGCAAAACGGCGGCCAGTGCCGAGGATTTCCCCGGCTTCATCGTTAACCGCATCCTCATGCCGATGATAAACGAGGCGGTCTATACCTTGTATGAGGGGGTGGGGAACGTGCAATCCATCGACCAGTCGATGAAGCTGGGGGCCAATCATCCGATGGGTCCGCTCGCGCTGGCGGATTTCATTGGACTGGACACCTGCCTTGCGATCATGAACGTGCTGCATGACGGGCTGGCCGATACCAAGTACCGGCCCTGTCCGCTTCTGACGAAATACGTCGAGGCCGGCTGGCTGGGTCGCAAGGTCGGGCGCGGATTCTACGATTATCGCGGCGAGACACCTGTGCCGACGCGGTAACAGGTTGGCCGCGGGGTGCCTCGGCATCGGGGCAGAGATTGCGCGGCGGCTGCCGGTACGGTAGCGCACGGCATGATTTTCGTCGAAGGTGATCCCCGATGCTGCGCTTCCTTGCCCTGATGGGCCTTGTCCTCATCGCCGCGTGCACCAATCCCGACGACCTGGGCCAGGAACCTACCTATCTCGGGAATTTCCAGCTTGGGCACGCGGTGGTGGTTGCTCCGAAACTGACCAAGGGCCCCGCGTCGCGCACCGCGACGGACGAGGAGTGGATCGAGGCCATGACCCGCACGATCACCGATCGTTTTTCGAGATACCGGGGTGGCAAGCTCTATCATCTCGGGGTCAGCCTCGAAGGGTACGTGCTGGCCGTGCCTGGCGTGCCGTTCGTGTTCTCGCCGAAATCGGCGCTTATCCTGAATGTCACGGCGTGGGATGACGCGGCGGGCAAAAAGCTCAACAAGACGCCGCACATGGTGACGGTGGTGGAATCCGCGTCTCCCGCGACCATGCTTGGCTCGGGGCTGACCCAGAGCAAGGAAACCCAGCTTGAAAATCTCAGCCTCAACGCGGCCAAGCAGATCGAGACATGGCTGAAGCGGCAGAACGACACGCTTGGCTGGTTCGAGAATGATGGCCTGCCCGCTGCCGGGAAAGAGGACGCAGAAAGAAGCGGCTTGCGCGCATCTGCCCGACCACCCACTGAGGGCGCCGAGGGTGCCGAACCTGTCACGCGATGACCCGCACGCAATGGCTTGATTTTCCCCCGCGACCTCAATAAACCGCGCGCGACGCAACGAACGGGCCGGGATGGCCCCCCAACTGACAAGGTCCTCCGAAAGATGGCGAAGCAAAAGTTTGATCGTTCGAAACCGCATGTGAACATTGGGACGGTTGGTCACGTTGACCACGGCAAGACGACGCTGACGGCGGCGATCACGAAGTATTTCGGCGATTTCCGGGCCTATG
>Ga0307951_1000518_pt1 | contig 22297 bp, 24 predicted proteins | sample OrgLakmetagen374_FD_201842 | JGI IMG/M metagenome (GOLD analysis project Ga0307951, IMG submission 201842) | Saline water microbial communities from Organic Lake, Antarctica - #374 | ecosystem: Environmental > Aquatic > Non-marine Saline and Alkaline > Saline | place: Antarctica: Organic Lake... | reverse complement strand
CATTACCAAACCGCTTATGGACCTAGGCATAACTGGCTTCCATGACCTCACATCAGCCAACGAAAAATACATTGTCTCCGGGAGACAACTCAGAAACAAGTACACTCGAGTTTTAAAAAAGCACACCATAGCCCTAAATAGGCTTGCTGCCATTGCTAACCTGCCTGGAACACAAGAGCTAAGCCCAACATCAATTGCACAAATACTCCAAGAAAGGAATTCAGAACAGTCCATCCTACGTAACTACTGCAAAATAAACAACTCCTTCTTCACAGGTCTCCTAGATACACACATTAACACACCGGCTCACAAAGAGATGCCCCCAAATCCCACAAACACCCAAACCCAACAAACTTTGCCCATCTACACAACACCCGCACCACAGCCACGCTCAGCAACACACCATAGGCACCCCATTACAAACAACTTTATTAGAGGCCCACCACCTGCACACACAGATCCATCAACATGTAATGGACACCCCAACCAATCCTCTGTTTTTGATGCACCAAACTAAAAGCCGCAAACATCCCCTGCCTCCTCTATAATCACAACCGAACCTCAAACAGAAACTCGAGGTCATGTTGCACTCAACGTACCTACACCTTCATTTTTAGAGGAAATTACCCCCCAATGTACAGAATCCAATGCTTGACCCAGGAAACGCACAGCACATGGCAACATATCCCGCACTGAGCTTCCCCAAACACAACACTCCCTCGCCACAATGGTGGAAGGGCCTTCATCACGAACGGAAACCCCGCGCTCACAACGCTACTCACAAAGGGTATTCAACCAAACAAAAAGGAACCACGACTCTATAAGCACATCGCCAACACCACTGCCACAAACTGCAGCTATTACTTGCCTCTCTGACCCTGCACCCACTAACCAACTGGCCACTCTCTCCCAAGACCGACAAGCAAAGCGTGCACGGCATACACAAGATACCCTCCCCGGTACCAGAAAGAGGACACGCAGCCAAACAGAAAGTCAGCAACATACGCCCCTGTCTCAAATCCTAGACACTGTTGCATTAAACTCACAAATACTAATTCAGCCTACTGAACAACCTGCAAACAGTCAGCCTAACAAACGCACCACACGCTCACAAATCACTAGCCACAACCACCATGCAACACAAGCGTTCACACAAATAATCACTCCTCCCACTCAGCATATCAATATCATCAACCCGATAACTTGCCAGATACACAACAACACAACCCTTAAGATTGCAGACCACCCAGCACCATTATCACAGCGCAGACCCCAAAGGAAAAGAAGATGTGAGATCCTCAATATACCCCATAACCTTCCTAGCCTAAACCTGACCCCCCTGCGCACCACGCATATTCAACAAGAACTCTGGACTACAAGAAGGATAAGGCTTTTTCAATGACACCCACAGAGGCCATCAACACACTCTATTATGACGATATCCTGCACATAGATAATCGGAGGTTCTTCACCCCCAAGAAATGAGACAGAGATGATACACCCCAAAGACAGAAACAATACCACACATACTATGCCCCATGAATATTGAAAGGTGGGCCCTACCCCTCTTTGAATCAGTTGGACTAGTGCCCAAATCCAATAAGACTATTGCCCGGAGCCAAATTAAGTGCGCAAGCTGCGAAATTTGCTCCTACCATCTAGGACTTGAATCTCCAGACCTCTCCCCACCTTTTAAAGACACGTACATCTGTGACGTCTGCAACCGCACCTACCACTGGCAATGCTTACTTAAAACAAGCTGCTGCAATGCCACTGAAAGGGAAGCTATTAATGCCAGTGATTCATGGGCCTGCCCTGCCTGTATCAATCTGAACCAAAATGAAAAGGAAAGCCTATCCACTTTCAGAAAAGAGAGATTGTGGAAGTCTCATGGGACCCAACCTGGGAGTCAGAAGAACTACAAAACACGTGTGAAAGCTTCAAGCAGAGCCTCAAAAAGTCTGAAGAGCAAATCACTGCACCAAACGTATCTCAGCCTGTACCAGATGAACACCTAAATGATCTTCAAAAACAAGGGTTCTCTGCCATCCAAGAGGGCAATACGTACCAACCCTACAGTGTCGATTTTTGGAACAAAGTTAGCTTTGACATCCAACCCACCAACCCACAGGCTGACATCACGGCCACAGGGCATTGTGAGTACTGGATCACAACCATTGATCTCTTGAAGTATCAAGAAAAGATTACCCTATCCTCCCCAGATGACACTATGCTTTCTGAAGTGTACACTGACACGGTAGCCTGTATTTACAATGTCAACGGAAAGTGTAAAGGTATGCTCAATCCCGAGCGCCTTAACATACTACGAAAGGCCTTTGACAGGGCAAAACGCAGCGGCCTACACGATCACGTCCAACCTCCTCCCATTAGCTTTGCATCAGAACTTGTAGGCCTTATCGCACGTAAAGACATCTTTGTTTCTAAACATACGAACAAGAAAATCAAAGACTCTTTCGCGCTGATACTCCCCTCCCACATCACCACCACCTTTTATAAGTGGGCCCTGGTCACTAAAGAAAAAATGGCATCCCCCCTTGACTATGACCCCAAATATCTCCATTACTGGAGTGAGCACCCAAGGGAAAAAGTGTTTGGGCAAACACAAATGCCTTCTCCTCCCGTTTTTCTGGGTTCTCCATCTGCCATCCCATTTACCATGACAACACCATGCTCTTAGCAACAAGACACGCCATCTACTCTGCTGCTGTCAGCACAGAGGAAACAGCCACAGTCATGCTCCTCCCTTCATGGAATAAAGATATGCATGACCACAATCCCCATGCATCACTCTGCCGCAAATAATACCCACACATGTGTAAATTCCTGGGCACCATCCCATTAGACCAACTCCAGTATGCGAAAGTGCCCTTCTGGGACAACATACAAATACCACTTTCCAAACACTCTTGGGAATTGCAAATAATTGCCATATGGAGCACCAAGGGCAGGGTCTGCCTCAATGCTCACAACAAAGACTGGCTAAAAGAACTTGCCAAAGAAATCCCTGAGGCAAAGTGGGAAACTCAAAACATACATAACCATCCCTACCAAACAGCCTTAGGTTCCGGACACACTCAGGACTCAACAAATTTAATAAGCTACCCAATGACCACCCTCAAGCCTCAGAAGGCCCAGATAAAACAAGCGCCCTGCTGATTAGTGCTGACCATCCTCATAATTATTGTAATATCGACGAATCACCCCAAAACAGCTCCAGCCGAAACCTAACCCGTAAGGTAAAAAGTTGGCGGGATTGGACCTACACTGATGGCAGCCTCCAAAAGAATGAAGCAGGGCAAGACACCGGATCAGGCGTATACCACCCTCACTTAAATGTTTCCCACTATGAAGCCCAAAAGGCACGCGTATAACCAACACCATCTCACGTGCGTGCAGAGCTAGCAGCTAGAGCAGCTGCAATCATACACGGCTACTCACATATAGCCACAGACAGCCTTACATCACTGCACCAAAACAATAAGCAGCTCTCACACCCGAATCTCCATCGTCACCACATCCAAGGAGATGTCCTTCAATCCATTGCTAAAGCAATCCGCCAATCACCATCGCCCATCCACTTCTTCAAAGTAAAGTCCCAAGCATGCCGGTATTATCGGTAATGAACATGCCGATGTCCTTGCTAGAAAGTCAGCCACCACCTACTCCGACATTGCAGACACATCCATCAAAACAGCAGGCCCTGAGGGGAATCCCTTATGCAACATCCATTGGCTTGCAAAAGAAGACATAGAAAACCAAACACAAACCCATAATCATACCCATACAACAAACATGGCCCATTCTCCTCCCCAAAAGCTCTGGTACCTACCAAACCACCGTGACGCCCTTCCAGCACATATGCATCTTTTCCATAAACTAGGAAATGCCAAAACTGAAGCGCACTACCATGCGTACTACCAGACCCTCATCAAGGACGACATTGCCAATGGAGCCATTAGCAATGCTTACCTAACATCATCCAATGTCCCCTTCAAGACCAAATGTATCATTATGAAATACAGAACAGGCACCCTATATTAATAAAAGCATGCGGTATTGTTCAAGTTCTCAACAAGTCAAACTTGCCCCCTCTGCCCACACGTAGACAGTGCCCTGCACATCCTTTCTGGGTGCCGACACATGCAAATAAGCAAGGAACATGATCACCAAAAGACACAACATAGCATGCCGCATGATCCTTAAAGCTATCAGAAAAACAGGCTCCTTAGGACCATGCATTGTCTCCATGGATATAGGCAGCAACGAACGGATGACCATGCAAAATCTCCAGATTCCTGAAACATCTGAAAGTAAAATTGTTCCCGAATGGCTTTTCCCACCCCGCTTTCCAGATAAAGAGAGATTTACCTCTAGCCGCCCAGATTATGTGCTGGTTACTCCTATCGCTGCAAAAAAAAAAACTAATGTAGGGGGGTGGGTTCTTCGGAGTGGCAGGGGGCAATTGAGGGAGACTGCCAGTGGGAGCACCTTAGCAGCACCGCCAGCCACTAGTACAGCCACCAACCCCAGACAGCACCGACCTAAAGACCTCAACAAAACTCGGCGCGCCATCCACCTCGTCGAGATCAAGTACTGTGAGGACACCAGACCTGAGAAACAGTTGAACGCCGCAAAGGAACAGCACAAAGACCTTTGCAACATTCTCCAAGGAGCCTCCGTTACTCTCCAAATCATCCTTTGGTTGTGTGCGGCACCATCTACAACACTCACACTCTGAAGCCTTTCAAAGAACCAGGTCTCGATTCTCAAAGAGTTAAGAAGCTTGCCTCCAAGCTCCATGTGCACTCTGTCAACTTTGCTGCTAAACTTGTCCATACTTCACGTGCCCTTTCCAGTACAGTTATCAACTCTCATCAGGAGCCGGTTTCAGGCCAAGCCTGCAACCCTCCTGACCCCCATTGATTTTTCCTTTCCGTTTCACGGTGAAGGAGCTTTACAGTACTCGGAACCAAAGTGGCTCCTTTTCCTTAATTAATGTGGGGAGTGCGTGGTTCTCACTGCCTGCGTAGTTTTTTCTTTTTCTTTTTCTAATGGTTGAAATGGAAATGAATCAGGGAGGCTAAAATCCCTAGATAGCCGCGGCCAAGCACTGAACCTCAGATATATTTTACATCAGATAGCATTGTTGGAGCTTGTAAATTTGAAACATAAACACACATTGCATTCATAAAAAAGAAGTTGGGAGTTCATAAAAAAACATAAACGTTTGTTTTAACATGCATAATATACACTGAATTTCATCAAACTCTACACAGCTACGCCCAAGATCTCAGAGCAGGGAGGAAGGCTTGCTGCATGCTGGAGGAGTATACTGATGTCCAAGGGAGGGTAGCGCTGCAGTGTCTTCATAATGACTGTGAAGTCACCCTAAGCAAACAGAGAGACAGATGCGCAGCATTTAATTGCTCAGAAAGAAAGGAAGGATGCAGGAACAAATTTGAGGTTAAAAGTACCCGCTCACTTCATGAGCGCGTTCTGCTAACAGTTGCAGTGCAGGAACAACAATACCTTCCAGCACCTGACTGGCAATTTGCACCCCCTACGTCACTTTCTGAACCTGCCTCTTGCCATACATCAAGCGCCATCTACACTCACAATGCCGGCAGGATTGTTTGTGTGCAGCTCAGTATTGAGTATAACTTAATTAAGGGTGAAACCTCATATGCCTCCATATTGTACGGCTGAATGCTCGTGTGTGTGTATGTGTGTGTATGTGTGTGTGCGTGTGTGTTTGTGTGCGCGTGTATGTATGTGTGTGAGTAAGCGTGCGCTTTGTTTACCCACAAATACTCAATGGATATTGTTAAAGCGATACTCATTATTGCTTAGTGCCAATCATATGTAGGGTGGGGCATGTGTAAAGGTGTATCAGCCTCTAGTTCAGGCTCGACATCACTGCTGTCAAAGTCTAGACGGCAACTTGGGTGTCAATTTTTGGGGGAAATCAGGGTAATTTCCCTGGAAATTCCTAAAAATCGGGAAAATCGACCGCATCTTTCGTAAAATAATACTACGTACTTTTGTGTAATGTAAACGCAAAAAGTGGCACATCACGATGTCACAGTCCTGTTCAGGGAAGTGTCAGACTTTCATTTCTCCACGCCCCAAAATGGACAGTAATTTACATTATTTTCTTGATATTATCAAATATTACTCAGAATATACGGAACGTATTCCGGCCAAACTGCTGTGCGTATGCCTCTCCAGGCAATGCACCGTGAGAGATTTTCCAAATACATCCATTTATTTTCAGTCCGGTCGCCTCCCAATAATTATTTTTCATTTATAAAATAACTCCAGAACATTCTTCGGCTCAATCCGTGCATGTTTCAGAAAGTGGTTTTCTAACCGTAATGCACCAATTAGGGCCTATATCGACATGCCTCGCCCTAGACGAGGCTCGTTGAGCCTCGCTGGCAAAATTATACACCCCTAATTACCCATGCTTAGTCATGTGCTTTTCAAGTCCAGCTTATTCACACACAGTGCCCTTATTTGTGTATTTACTTTTGTACACTTCTGTGTACTGACTTGTTCACACACAGTGTACCTATTTTGTGGTTTCAATTAGTATTTCATGGTTAAAAGGCCGTCACACCAGAGGACATGCTCCCTCCACTACCTATTACCTTATTTTCCCATTTTTCCATTTCTCCCGTCTCCTCTCTCTCCTCTAAAATATCGAAGTTGTCTGTTACATGAACATTGCAAAGAAGGGATGGCCTTCACTTGCACTTGCAGCAGAAGACAAATGTCGAATATCCACTAGCAGTGATTACGAACCTAGCAATAAGGAACGAAGTGCTTGAGAGTCTGTACCCAATTTCCCCTTTAAAACCACAGATGTATATACAAGTAGAAACAAGTAACAGAGAGTCATTGGGGTGATGTGATGTACAGCGTCAGCAAACCCCGCAATCTGTTTTGGGGGCATACGTTGTGCTATGCGCAAATTACTTGGAAAGGTAAAAAGACTAGACATACCTAGTACCTAGGTTGCTGTTCAGGTTGCCTGTCCCTTGCGAGGTCAAGCATGCACCACGTGCGCACAAACTCATTGCTTCCACTCTGGTCACGCACCTTCATAAGCCGGTCCCTTGCGAGTATGATCATGGAGGTGCATATGCGCAGCAGGCAGTCCATGCGCCCATGCGGGTCAGACAGCATGGTGTCCCAGATGCGCAGGGTGTCAGGGAAAGCAAACTCTTGGGCAAGGCATAGAGTGATCCACCTGAACGCATAAAACTGAGGGTCCACCTGCGAGTGAAGTTATTTGAAGGATGGGCTCAAAATTGTGAGAGCTGTCGTACGTTTGAAGGTAATTTCCAGGCCCTCCAATTGTAGAGGTAAACTTTGTTGCACTGGCTAGCTTGCTTCTAGCACTTGCTTCTTTTGACCCAGATCAATTTAATCTTCCTAACTTACGTTGCTTCCACAGCGGCTCAAAACTCCCTGATTGATGTGGGGGGTTTCACTACTTGCGTACTTTTTTTGTGCTGCATTCTGTAATCCACACGTAACTTGCACCCAACTACACAGCCATTTTTATCAAACTCATATATGTTTTTTTACTTGAGCTACGACCAAACGTATATGTTTTGTTACTTGAGCTACGACCAAAACGATCCCAATCCCAACATTAGAGGTGCAGCAAAGCACACATGATTCAACCATACAGCTTATAGCTACCACATGGCTCTGGTAAACACTCGCCAGTAGGAGCACGGATTCGAGCCTTGGTACATGCCAGTTCCCATGTGTTTCACTGCTGATTTTGTTATATTCGTACAAGCACAAATTTGAGTTGTAGTCCAAAGCTGGTTCCCATATGTTTCACTACTGACCTTTGTTGACTTGGACCAGTTTTATAAACGTACCAGTTGACTTGCCCCAGTCGTAACGCACCTGCGTGCACTTTTCCTTGTGCCGTAGCTCAACTGCGTCTATCAGCTCAACAGGTTTCCACTGCTTCATTGACTTTGCATTCTTGCCCCCCCAAACCAATGCCTCACCAACCTTGCACACATGCTCAATGTGGTTCCAGAGCTCGTGGTCACAGTGCTGCAGCACAGACATCAGACGCCCAATCGTCGCTTTGATCCCAGTGGGAGCATTGTCCAGTTGCTGGCAGAAGTGGTCTCTAAACTCGGAGATGAACTCCATGAAGCACCTGGAGGAGAAAGAATGTCCGTGGATAGCACATCGAACTAGTTGAAAAACTGGCTGTCAAGTGGTTTTTCAGGGAGGAGCACATGAGCATTAGTTAACACAATTACCCACCCCCACCCCCAAAGACCCGCATTTACAGATACCTACGCCCAAACACCCGTGCAATAGAAACAGTTTAAAATGCTGCACGGTTCACCCTACCAAAAGGCGTCTGCTTCTGCGTAGGCTTGTACATGTGGATCTGGGTCATTCTTAAAAAGATAGTACAAAGGAGCGATCAGCTCGTTCATCCCTTGTATGTAGCGCAGCCCTGGATTGAGCTTGGCATACATAAACAATGCCCTGCGCATCTCCTGCGCAATGAACGACACATACAGTATGTGGTCGTTTGGTTTGTCAACTTTGGGCCTTTGCGTTGTGCAAATCAAAGTTGCTTTTGGCTATGTGTGCATTCTGTCGTGCAGTTGCGTGCTGCAGGGATGATGCACACTTTTTCACGCCCAGGACTCACAGGCACAACTTGCCGACGCCCACTGGCACAACTTGCTGACGCCCAGGACTCACAGTTGTACGAAAAGTCCTCAGCAGTCACTCAGTCAAATACCTGACCAAAGGACTACTTTAACAGTAACACCAGTCAATCAGTCAAACACCTGACCAAAGAACTACTTTACAGTAACACCATTCAGTCAATCACCTGGCCGAAGGACTACTTTTACAGTACCACCAATTGCAACAATGGAAAGTGTCCACTGCAGGAAGGGAGGCAATCGTGCACTATCAAGCGTTTGAAAGACTGGTGATGCGCGCTTAGGAAAGTTTCACAGATGTTTGCGGTTTCTTTTCACCATAAAATAGGCTGTACCACACAAAGATGCAGCGGTCAACAACCCTCTACACTTCGGTCCACTAAGCTCCGGACATTTTTTGTTCAAGCTCGCTTGTTTGGTTTGTACTACATGACCTAAAACAACTTTTAAATCTGTTGTTTAATTGTTTTACACAATTTAATTTCTAATAGCTCACACTTGTGCCCACTTGTGGCCTGTCTTGGTCTCACACCTTCCTTAAGCTTATGAAAGGACTTGTTCAAGACATATTCACAAACAAAACTCAAACACAGCCCAAACCTGCCGGTGCAGCTCAGCTGCTTCAGTTTCTCCCGTAAAAAAATGCATGTCAGGATGCGTGCGCACCACATCCCGCGTTATCTGCTCTAAGGTCTCATTATCCTGTAGCGCACGATTAAGAATGCACACACACAGTAAAGACACGGGCATGTATGTAAGGTGATGTAAGGGGATATAGAGTAGGACACAAGACGTGCAGCGGGAGGATGGGACACCTGACGTGCAGCAGGAGTATGGTAACGCAGCACTTCATTGTATGAAATCTAAGGTTTGATAGAAAGAACAAGGTGTCCTATTTTTGTGGTGTGCACAGGCCAAGAAAAGCTACATTACATATCTGTATTGGAGATCCAAATGCATCATAAACAGCATGTACTTGCGTTAACATAATCAGACTGCATCTGCAACGCTATCCAATCAACAAGCCCAGATCTGCACAGCTTCAAGTAGAGATGACAAGCTCGCAGTTCCTCCGCAAAATTTTCTGACACACGAGCAGCCTGTTCTTGAGTACCAAAAATAACTTCCTGGCAATATCAGCCAAACAGGGTGTACAGTACAACCCAGTGCGTCGCTGCCCAATCAGGCAACGTTGTTCACAACCATGCATGACGCACAGACAGTGCGTGGTTTTCTTCACACCTGGAAGTAGGTGTTCCAACGGCTAGATGCGTCTAGGCACAGTGGATGGTCGTCACTTGTCACATCCTCACTCTGAGCACAGAAGAAGAAAAAAGCAAAGCGTATAGTTTGGTCGATACGGCATAACCCTATTGCTCCGCGTGGAACTGTTATTGCTTATACAAAATTTGTTTCGCATTTTACCAATAATACCCGAATTCTTTATATCAGAATCAGATCCAAGTGGGGGACGGGAGACACGTGTTGTGTAGAGGCGGTCAGAGCAGATACACTCTCGCACGCCATACCAAAAACGTGATGAGGATAATGTGATCATTGCCGGCAAGGATCAGAAAATGGGCGCCGTTTTGAGGCACACTGAAAAGAGCAGATAAGCAATGCAAAAGAATTTAACACTTTCTGCTCAGTGCAGGTGCAATGAAGCGGGGGAGCAGGAAGCACCCAGCAAGTAATGAAGCCTCTGCCAAAAGCTTCAAAGCAGCCATCAAAGAATGAAAGGAGCACACTGGCACCCTGTTGATAGCATGGCAATAGCATGTCCTTGGTCTTGAGTCATGCAGGATTATAGCAGGACCCCAGGTGACAGTGATGAGGCTATCAAGGTAAATAGCAAGCGCACACAGAGTGTGCTGATAGCCAATCAACATCTGCTTCTCATATACCAGAGATTTAGGTCGTGGCCAAAAGCTGGCATGAGTGCACATCATGCTCCAAACCCTCACACCACACTTTTCGCAGTGCAGAATAGCAGTATCACATGAGTTGTTTTACATTTGTTCTGTCTGTTGGGTGCGCCTAAAGACTCACAGTGGCCAGTGACGGTTGCGGAGGGTGTGCATGGGGCTGCTCTTCATCTAATCCTTGCTGCTGCTGCTGCTGCTGCTGCTGCTGCTGTGAGGTGTGTTGGGTGGAAGGCAGTGGCCCTCCTGGGACGCCATCACATGTGTACATGGGCTGCTTGGGGTCCACAATCAGCTCCTGTGCGGTGTGTGCAATGTCATTAATTTTGTCAATGGGCGCAATGGGGTTAAGCTAATGAGTGCGCATGTATGTAGAACTGGCCAGAACTGTATACTTACTTTGTATGTACAATGTATTACTCTGGTCTACCCTACATATATGCATGCACATGAACATGCTTAGGGGGGAGGGGGTAGGAGCAGTAGGCAACTTGTCAAGTCTGGAATCCAGACTCTACATCAGCTGGCATGCAGCTGTACAGCTATAAACTCGCTCATCTCTCGACACGTGGATGCTCTCCCAGTCCCAGGAAATGATGGGGGGTGAAGTGGAAGTGGACGCCAATTTTACAGAGGATGCAATGCCTCTTCATCAGTAAATGTGATTGCGCCAATGTATGGTATGACTCATGGTGTGTAATGATATATGGTGTAATGATATATGGTGTGATTCATGGCGTGTAATGATATATGCCAGCCTGGAGCACTGCAGGAAAAAACGTACGTACCAGTGAGCTCACGTGTGCTGAGAGCAAACAAGTCTAGCATTGCACTTTAATGCATACGTAGCAGTGCATTTGTGCTTCATGCATTGCATGCATTCCTACCCACATCACAGAACACGTGGTACTCTGTCCGTCTCCTTGCCAGCAGCTGGGGCCATTCATCTGGGCTTTTGGAAAGGTAACCGAGCAGCACCTGCATTCAAATAAAAAGGGTGGAGGGTGCTCAGAACCACAGAATTAACAGGCCTGCACTTTCCTGTTTTATGTCAAATTTGTTGGGGCCTGAGGGTAACATAAATACACTTTAAAGACCGGCCCCAATTGCACCGAAATGATGAAAGAAAAAAGAAAAACTGCAGACAGCGCAACCCACTCCCCACATTAATTATTAAGGAAAAGGAGCCACTTTGGTACCGGGTATCGTGAAACTCACAAATATAACAATAAAAATATCAATGGGGATCAGAAGCGTTGCAAGCTTGACCTAAAACCGGCTTTTGGTGAGATTTGATAAGAATACTGGAAATTGTATGTCTGGTACAGCCAAGTTTGGCAGCTTCGTAGACAGAATGTAAGCGAAGCTCAAAAGCAAGTTTCTTTGCTCTTTAAGAGTCAAACCCCAGCCCCTTCAAAGCCTCACTAAAACGATGGTGCACCTCTCTTATTTAGTTCACTGAACGGAGGGTGCAACCTAGTTTTAGAATTGACTAGCACCTTTGAACGCATCTTCACCTGTCAGCTGTCAGTTTTGGTCTATCGCTCGTGAAGAAACCCTCATTTAGTTCACACCTAATAACCCTTAGCAATTACAGTGGTGAACAATTCATTAACAGCTGAACACCTCCCAAACATTGAAGGACCCACACTCCTGCCCATAAACCTTGACCAATGTTTAGGAGGTGTTCATCCCTTGTTCAACATTGAAGGACCCACACTCCTGCCCGTGCACCTTGACCAGCTAACAGCGCTTATTCATACGGAAGCACCATTTGAAGGAAGGACCACATTACACTACGGCATTAAGGTCACTGCTACATAAGCTTGCCATGACACTCGACATAAGCATACTCTACATAAGCATACTCTACTTAAGCATACTCTACTTAAGCTTACTCTACCATAATACTCTACATAAGCATACTCTACATAAGCATACTCTACATAAACATACTCTACCATGATACTCGATTCCTTCTTAAAACTGCCTTCAAATCTGGACTGGCAGGCACACTATAGAACAAAAAACATAATACTGATTCCTCATCAAAAAATAGGGGGGCAGGCTCACCGTGGAAGGTATTGGAAGCTGTGGGCATGTATAAGTTACTGAACAACATACATATACGAAGGGAAGGCAACACAAAACATGCAACGCAAGGCATTCAGGTGCTAGCCACACCTTCCACACCACAGCTCTCAAGGCTGGACTGGCAGGCACACCGTGGAAGCTCAAGCGTTTCAGGCCGCTGATATTAATGCAACTGGCTTGCAGCTCCTGTTTGAACCTGTGCGTGGGCCAGTCTGAGCCAGATTGATAAGGCATGCAGTACTTGCGCAGGCACAGACATACTCACACACACACAAGCGCGCACACACACACATGCACACACACGCACATACACACTCCCATGTGCACACACACACACAAACACACACTCACACACTCACACACACACACTCACACACACACACACACACACACACATACACACACCTGTACACGCGTGTATCCTCAGATGGCTGAGCAGGTGCCAGACTGGTGCCAGGTCCCTGGACACCTTCTGAGGGGAACGGCTTGTCCAGCTGCTGGTACGCGTCTATGGCCTGGGTCAGTGCATTACTGAGCACGTTCTTAAAATTGTGCATCTGGCACCCCCCCAAACAATCACCAGAGCAGAAGTTAGTCACATTAGGCACAAGTCAGTGACTGAATTGGAGATTTTCAGATCAATTTGTACTTAATAAACAAATAGATTTATACAAATAAATTTATTGTGTAAAACAACGAGAATGTGCGTATGGGCAATTTAACCCAGTCAGCCATCAACCATGAACAGGAGGTTGCTAGGTGAGTGAAACTAGGACCACGCTTTCCCCTCTGATCTACATGGATCTGCAAGCTTGCGCTGTTCCCCTGCGAATGCAGACCCGTTTCAAAGTGTGCAGCTGCCTGAAATCATCGAGGAGTACCTTGAACATGGAGCATCATCATGCATGGCATTCAACCGACGCGGCACCCTGTTAGCTGGTACGTGCACAAGCATTGAGCGTGCATGTGCGTGCTTGTGTGCGTGTGCGTGCTTGTGTGTGTGCGAGTGTGTGTGTGTGAGTGTGTGTGTGTATTTGTGTGTGTGTGTGTGTGTTTGTGTGTGTGTGTGTGTGTGTGTGTGTGTGTGTGTGTGTATCTTTGCGTGTGCGTGCATGCCTGTATTTGTTTGTGTGTTTCGTGTCTGTGTATTGTGCATCTTCATCCTGTCAGTGCGAGCGTGTATTGTGCGTCTTTATCCTGTTAGTGTGTGTGTTTGTGCATACTTAGTGTGAGTGTTATGTGTTGTGTGCGGGTAGGTGTGTGTGTGCACGTTTATGTGTGTGTGTGTGTGAGAGAGGGTGAACAATTCTCATACAGCACGGTATGCCACAATGTTGTCCTTTGCAGTTGGAACCCAGGAAGGGCAAGTGGTTTTATGGGACTTTGACACACGTGGCGTGGCACGCTCACTCTCAAGGCATACGTGAGTCTTGACCCAACTGATTCCTGTCATACCGGCAAGACTGTCTGATCCTTCTTGACACGCTTGGTTACTTGCTCATGTCCTTTTCTTGGAGCTGGTACTTATTGGCTTCATAGCTCTGTGTCATGCCTGCCTAAAATCTTGAAGCAGACATCATCTTTGGATCAGGATAGCATCACAGTCCTTATTCCGTGACAGCTCGTCCACCTTATTGACAACCCGTGAACCTTCTTCCCCCTTCCCTTCACGATGTGCTGGTCAGTAGTTAAAATTTATGCACATCCAAAAGACAGGTATACGCACGTGTCTACGACGTCATCTTATCCTCCTTGAGAGCATCCTTTTGATACCCCTGGTGGTCGCCCTGGTTTCAAGTGTTCCTAAATCTCACATCCCTGTGCGCTTGCTGCCTTTCATGGACCTGCAGGAAGCAAGTGACTAGCTTGAGCTGGTCCAGGAACGGCAGGTATCTAGCCTCGGGCTCTGTGGATCAATCCCTTATTCTGTGGGACGTGCTCAACGGCACACAGGTCAGTGTTACTGCCTTGATGTTCTGCTGTGTGAAGTGAAAGGAGTCATGGGTACGTACGAAGAATGCATGCTTGTCCTCTGCCAATCTCAACACTCCAAGTGCACCAGCGCATCGGCAAAGGTGGGGTTCAGCCATATGATGTGTGTGTGTGTGTGTGTGTGTGCGCGTGCTGACAGAAGCATGCCGCCGTCTTGTGCGTGTGTGTATGTGTGTGTGTGTGTACAGGGTTAAAACAAGGGCTTTGCTTGTTAGGCGTTTCATGGTTTGACCGGCACAGTTTTTTGGACCTCACATCACTGGTAGATGCAGCTGCCTGTTGCCAAAACACATACACATACACACGTATACGCACATACATACACACACACCCTTGATATTGGCATGACCCCTGAAAGTAGCCGTCCTTCATGCTAAACAGATCAGGTAACTTTCAAACACAGGCTCTCGAGGTGCAGCTGCCCGTCCCTATCACGCACGTATCCCTCAGTGCGCGCCCCCCCTACAAGTGTGTGGTGAGCCTAGCAGGCAACCACGCCCCCATCATCACGGACTTGGAGTCAAGCCAGGAGCAGGTTGTTCCCGTCTTAGGTGGGTTGTTTTTATGACAGCCGTGATGTACGGAATTATGATAGGATGTGTCATCCTGGAGTGGTCGGCTTGGTGGGCAATCACGCTCTCATCATCACAGATTTGGGTTAAACCAGCAAAAGATGGTTCTGTCGTAGGTAGGTGTCTGGACAATTGAGCAAGCGCGGGCCTATGTGCGTGTGACTTTGAAATGGATCGGATGTTTACCGAAAGAGCTCATGATAACTCTCTTGGGCTTTGGACTGTCATGCTGAGGAGGGCATTGCCCCTGGTCCTCTCCCCATTGATAAGGAACAAGTGAAAATTTCTCTCCTCAAAGCTGTGGGTCGCTGGCCCTGATCCTTATCCAAGGGGACTCGCATGCTTTCTGAATAAAGCACCTCCAGACATCTTAACCCACGTGCACCTCACCTCACACATACTATTGTAATGGTCTCCCTCCTGTACATGCCCCTGCAGCGGACAGCGATGCATCCAAGCAAGCCAAAGCAGGAGACAGCGCCAACAACGCGGCAGTGGCGGTGTTTAGTAAGGACTCGCGCTTATTGTTCGTGGGCCAGTCGAGAGGCCTCATCTCCGTTGTGGATGCATCCAGCCTCAGGATACTAGACATTGTCAAGGTTAGTGTGTGTGCCATGTGTGTGCATGTGTGTACGTGTGTGTATATGTGTGTGTATGTGTGCGTGCTTGTGTTTGTGTATGTGTGTGTATGTGTGTGTGTGTGTATGTGTGTGTGTGTGTGTGTGTGTGTGTGTGTGTGGTGGTGGGGGGGGCAAGGACTCACGCTTGTTTTCTCTGACATTGTTTGGTGTGTGGATTGGAGCGCACAGGGCTCATGTTTAACGTTGCTTGGTCTTTAATTAACAATCTGGGCAGGATTGTGTCTAGGGCTGTTGCCAGTGTCTTTGGCTGTGGCCAGTGCCCAAGACCAGTGTCTTTGGCTGTGGATAGTGTCTGTGGCTGTGGCCAGTGTCTTTGGCTATGCGAGGTCTCAGGAGGCTGTCAAGGTCCATGCACCGTGTTTGTAGCCGCAGTGGCAAGTGTCCTGGACAGTAATGCAGGAGGCTCTCTGGGACCATGCACCGTGACAATGTAAAGCTACACGTGTGCCACTCTGTAAAACTGTGGACTTGTGCCACTCTGTGAAACTGTGGACGTGTGCCACTTTGTAATGCTGTCTGGACGTGTGTTACTCTGTAATACTGTCTGGACGTGTGCTACTTTGTAATTCTGTCTCAACGTGTGCTACTCTGTAATACTGTCTGGACGTGTGCCACTCTGTAATTCTGTCTAGATGTGTGCTACTCTATAATACTGTCTGGACGTATGCCATTTGTAGTACTGTCTGGACGTATGCCACTCTGCAGTACTGTTTTTACAGTTAGATACTCGTGCTGGCCAATTGCCTGGCATCCACTCCTGAACCCTCCACTTCGTAAACCTGTAGAGTATGCCTCCAACATGGCACGCTGGTGCTGCCTATACCACTGCCAACTCACAACAGCCCTGTTGTGTAAACCCTTTTGTGCACCCTTGCCTTTCAAGCCTCTAACATGGCACGCTGGTGCTGCCTACCACTATCAACTCACAACAGCCCTTTTGCGTACCCTTGCCTTACAGGCCTCCATCATGGCACGCTACCTGGGTTTCAGCCTCTAACATGGCACGCTGGTGCTGCCTACCACTATCAACTCACAACAGCTCTTTTGTGCACCCTTGCCCCACAGGCCTCCATCATGGCACGCTACCTGGGTTTCAGCCTCAAACATGGCACGCCGCTGCCTTAAACCTCCACTATCAACTCACAACAGCTATTCTGTGCACCCTTGCCCCACAGGCCTCCAACATGGCACGCTACCTGGATTTCAGCCTCAATCCTAAAGGAACGCTGCTGCTTGCCAACTGCCACGACCGCGTGCTGCGCCTGTGTGAGGTGGCCGCCTTGCCGCCTGGGGGGGAGCACCCGCAGCAGAGCTACAGCCTGTTGGAGGCAAACGCGGCCTTGGAAAGTATAAACATCAAGGTGGGGAAAATACGTTTCGTTGGTCAGTGCCTCCGTTGATGTATACCCTTCAGCGTTGCATGTGTAGGTGTTTGGCTTCTCTTTGCCCTGTTTTGGGGTCGAGCCTCTTCTTGCTCTTGTCTCTGCCCCATTATCAGCAGGGATCATGCCTTGATAAATTGTTGTGGAATCCATGAACTTTCAAAGTGCACACCAGATCTGTATAATCTCATGCGTTGAGGTTGCAGATGCTTGAGGCATTTGCCGCGGAGTTTTGTATGTGTAACTTGCATGCCAGATCAATCCATGTGCACATTCATACGTTAAGGTTGCCATAGATGATGAGAGCGCATATTAAGGTAGGAAGCGAAGCTTGCCAGCAAGGAGCCATAAAACGATAACCCTTGGGACCAGAAAAAGTGGTTTGTTGGCTAAAGCACACTTCCCATAGATTATCATGTTTTTTGCATCATACACATTGAATGGTTAGAAGATGCGTATGATCTTGCGCATTTCATTGCCGTGTTTTATGAGGGAGAGCAGCACTTGCTCGTCACAGGTAAGACAAAGACAGAAGCAGTAGCTAAAGATAGAGATTGGATCTGTGACACCTCGCACAACCACGTGACTAGGGTTAACCAGAACCATACCTTTACACCGCATACACACTTAGCAATCGATGCTTATTCTGCAATAGGCACGGTTACACCGCATACACACTTTGCATTCGATGCTTATTCTGCAATAAGCACGGTTACACCGCATACACACTTTGCAATCGATGCTTATTCTGCAATAGGCACGGGAATAGCATCATGCCTCCTTAGTTCATCACTTCATTGGCATTCATACATGCAGGCTGCCAATCCCTCATGTTTTTCACGCACACGCACGCATACAGATTGTAATACTCGCTATGTTTTAATATGTGCAGGCTGCCAATTTCTTGTTTTTCCCACGCGCACGCACGCACACAGATTGTATTGCTCGCTATGTTATTAACTTGTGCAGGCTGCCGATCCCTCATGTTTCCCACGCGCACACACGAATACAGATTGTATCACTCGCTATGTTATTTATATGTGTAGGCTGCCAATCCCTCATGACTCATGTTTCCCACGCGCACGCACGCACGCACGCACACACAGATTGTATCGCTCGCTATGTTATTAACTTGTGCAGTCTGCCAAGCCTGGCTCCTTGCTATGGGGTACCACAGGAATCCATGGAGGAGGCACACCCCTACTGCAGCCCGTAAGAGAATTCCAGGTCAGCTCTGTGCACTGTGTGCACCGTGTGTGTTGTATGCTGTACCACGTGGTCGCTGTGCTGTGGGTCATTTTGTAGTGCTGCGCTGTCTTGCAGCTTGTAGGAGTAGGAGCGAGCAGGTGTGCGCTGTGTGTGTTGTATGCTGTACCACGTGGTCGCTGTGCTGTGGGTCAATTTGTAGTGCTGCGCTGTCTTGCAGCCTGTAGGAGTAAGAGCGTGCAGATGTTTGTTGTTTTGTATAAAAAGGGCAGCACCTGGCTCTCTGACGCTGCCGCCGTGCTTGGAAAAACATCATAGAGCTACTTCGGATTCGCTCCGGATGCTGTAGGCAGCGACAAACTCCACGTAAACTGATGCTATACCACTGTGCTCAGCAAAACGCTGTACAAGTGCTCAGATGCTTGGGCAGGAGCAACTTGGGCCAAAGCAACCTTTGTGTATGCCTTCCACTGTGCCATAATATTGCCGCAGTGCTTTGCAGAACACGGTAGAGGAGATGCTGCGGGACGACACGTGTCTTAATTATTCCATCTTGCTGCGCAGGGGCATGAACATTTTTTACCCATACATCGTACACTGTGCCACACTGTCTCCGCAGTGTTATGCAGAATGCGGTAGAAATGATGCTGTGGGTAGGAGCCACCTGAACCCAAATCGTACACTGTGCCACACTGTTTTTGCTGTGCTTTGCAGAATGCAGTAGAGAAGATGCTGTGGGCAGGAGCCACCTTAACCCCTAAGTGCCTTCTACTCGAGCAGACAAGTAAACTTTTATCAAATGAAATTATATATAAATTTATTCGATATAAATTTATTTGATAGAAATCAAAGATTTTAATATCTCCAAATCGTACACTGCGCCACACTGTTTCCGCTGTGCTTTGCAGAATGCAGTAGAGAAGATGCTGTGGGCAGGAGCCACCTTCACCTCAGACAGCGAACACGTTGTGGCTGCAGCCTCCAGCAAAACGCAGCACCACATCTACATTTGGAACCGGGTGAATGGCAAAATGGAGCGCATTTTGGAAGGTGGGCTGCGTGCTGCTTCTTGGTCTTGCGCGCCGTGTTCTGAGGTGTTTGTTTGAATGTACTTTGTGGTGAAGCTTGTGTGCTTTGTGGTGAAGCTTGTATACTGTGTGGTGAAGGTTGTGTATCTAGCTTTGCTTACGCCGTAACAGTTTGAACTCCTTTCTGCCTAATTTTCGTCAGACGCCTGCCCACGTCTGCGCACCCTGTGCAATCTATAACACACTTTCACTCCTCACTTTCTGTAAAGTGCATTGTAATGAATGAACGTCTGTGCAAGTCTAAATATTGTTGTTATGATTTGTGTGATTTATGTAAGCTGTATTTCACACCAATTCATGATGTCGACATGCCACTTTTAGAAACCTAGGATTGAACAGACCCGTCTACTAACACAGTAGATCGATTAAAAATAGTTCCTTGCTCTACGAATACCAACCACATACCGCACTAAATTTGTATGTATGGTGTATGTGTCACACTGCAGGGCCTAAGGAGGGTGCCATAGCCCTAGCCTGGCACCCCCTGCGTACGAGCCTGCTGTCCATAGCTACTACAGGCCGTGTGTACATTTGGGCGCGCCACTACGCGGAGAATTGGAGTGCGTTTGCGCCGGATTTTAAGGTCGGTGGACCAGGCACAGATTTTTTCTATTGCTATCAAATTTTGGACGCTGCCCTCAGTAGTAGGAGTAGTAGAAGAAGTAATAGTAGAAGCTAGAAAGAGTCGAAATTGGCCTACAATGTATGAATGCTTGGCGTACGAGCAGTGGCTACTAAGATGAGACAAGCTCATTGGCAACCCACAATGCTTTGTTGCAGAAGCTGCCCATAGTAGTAGCAGCCAAGATGAGACAAACTTAACTACCTAAAACCTGCTGCCTGCTGACACTTAGTTGTAGGAGCGTGTGGTAAAAGAACGAACGTCGCAACATTTTGAATTTTTGTTCTTTCTAGGCACCTCCTTGGCAAAACCCTTTGTTGCCTGAATTCCTCTTGCACCTTTGCTATAAATCCTTGCCATGGGAATTATCTGCCTGCCTCTCTTGCAATTCCCTTGGCATTCCTAAAATTTAGCCCAAGCTCCTTCTGAGCCTAGCCTCGCTTACATCCTTACTTTGGTCCTTGCCACAGGAGCTGGATGAGAATGTGGAGTATGTGGAGCAGGAAGATGAGTTTGATTGGGCAACGGCGGTGAGTTTGAACGCAACAAGGTGGTTGATCAAGAGAGCGAATTGGGACAGCATCCTTCCTTTTGCCATCCCAGTAGGGTTTTCATGCTGTATATTTCTTGGAATGGGCAGAAAGGTAGTGTTTGCAGTTGGATAAGGCTCTTGCTGGCCTAATACGAAATATTCACTGACCAGTTGGCCACTAAGGCTGGGGCTGGGGCCTCCGCTCACTTTATGAACGGGCTGAGCCACAGTTGATCATACCTCATCCCGCAATCAGGAGTTGCATCTTACTATTGCAATTGCTCAAGCATCGCTGCAATTATCTGTCCATGCAATGGAGCACGCAATGGAGGAGCAACTGATCTTGCCCCCCTTCAATCAAAAGCCGCACCTTATACTTGCTATTGCTCAAGCATCTTGTCGTTGCAACACCCGGTCTACTCAACAAGAGAGAGCATATATATCTGCAGCGTTGGGAAAGCAAATGATAAATGCACTGGACACTGTTTGTTCACTTATTTATTCAATTCGTGTACCATGGACTCTTGGACACCCCAAAAAATGGCGAGCCCCTTCTGATTGTATTATCCCTCAGATATAATGCAAGCTTGTAGGCATATCAGCAAATTATTTCCACCCTCGATTATTTGACCGCCCCAGCCAGAGCACAACTTTGCAATGTGCTTTTGGTGCATTTTATTAGTAGCCCTGAGAACCCAATTCCCGTGGTCAGACCAGGCTCTTTAGGGAGCGCGAGTTGATACCTGCCCGGTAAAATTAATTTCACGGAGCTGCTTTCCAGCAACATTCTCTGTTTCCTTAATCAACGCTCAAGGTGTTGACTCCGCTTGCATACAATTGTTTTGCACGGTGAGAATGTAACATAGATTTTGCTGTACCTAGGCTCCACTTAAACTTGGCGGCGCAGGAGCAAGTTGCAGTACACTTACTCCTCTCTCCATTTACAAACAGTAACTCACACACTCACGTACATACACACACACTCCCTCTCTCTTTGGTTGTGCACGTGTGTGTATGTGTAGGGTGCGTCTGGACACCATGAAAATATGGTTGCGCAGGAACAGGCTGCAGCTGCGGCGCAGGAGGGGAAGGCAGGGGGAAGCAATGGGCCCCACGTGGAGGAGGTGGACGTGGTGAGTGTGTGTGTTGAGTGTGGTATGGGATGTGGTGGACGTGGTAGTACGTCATACAGTGTTTTGAAGGTTTGCCACAGGTGTTCGTGATCTTGTCTGCTTTCCTCTCTCTCTCTTTCTCTCTCTCTCTCTCTCTCTCTCTCTCTCTCTCTCTCTCCCTCTCTTTCTCTCTCTCTCTCTCTCTCTCTCTCCCTCTCTTTCTCTCTCTCTCTCTCTCACTCTCTCTCACTCTCTCTCTCTCTCTCTCACTCACTCTCTCTCTCTCTCTCTCTCTCTCTCTTTCTCTCTCTCTCTCTCTCTCTCTCTCTCTCTCTCTCTCTCTCTCTCTATCTCTCTCTCTCTCTCTCTCTCTCTCTCTCACACACACACACA
>Ga0307951_1000514_pt1:20000-22363 | contig 22363 bp, 20 predicted proteins | sample OrgLakmetagen374_FD_201842 | JGI IMG/M metagenome (GOLD analysis project Ga0307951, IMG submission 201842) | Saline water microbial communities from Organic Lake, Antarctica - #374 | ecosystem: Environmental > Aquatic > Non-marine Saline and Alkaline > Saline | place: Antarctica... | reverse complement strand
CTCTCTCTTCCCTTCTTTCTTTGAACAGGAAATAGCTTTAGGTTTTCATATCACGTTGTCACGAGAACTATCAAGCTTAAAGAAGTTTATTCCTTTAGTAACTAACTCTTGCATGCTGACTCTTTCTTTTTATACTCGTTTTCCATCAGTATGATTAACGCCATGCCTGACATCCAGTTCAATAGTCAGGAGATTGCACTTACCTGGGTTCAGCCAAAACCTTGCAAATATATGTACATGAGGCTTTATGGAGGCAGCCATATATGACGTGTGTATACAGTTCTGGCTACCTCTAGATAAACTTAATCATAAACGGAGGAAAGGGACCAGGCCCAGCGCATCCTGTCCTAAAATACACTTCAGTTTGCAAGTTCCGTGAAATTGGCGTTTCCATCGACAAAAAAGGTTTTGTCTTATTTCAGCACATGTGAGCGCTTGCATCGTGCTCATGGAGAGTTAAGATAGCTAGCTGCAGAGGTTGCAACAGATGAGGTGCTGCTGCTCGTATATTTTGTAAATGAAATAGATAGGTTTTTCTAGACAGAGCAAGCTGTGCTATCAAACGGAACCTGTGTATCATTGTAATGCGCTAATTGGAACTTAGTTTGCAGCAGAAATAGTTAACTTGATTGCACACGATGGTAAATGAGGAATGAAAATGAGATATTTTTGTGCTATTTTGACAGGACCCGTGATGTATTCCAAATTCTGTTTCAAATGAAGCAGATATGTTGCTGCCCAACTGTACACTCTTTCAGATTTGTCACATAATCAATATGCCGGACTACTAGCAAGGTGATCCATTTGCCAATATAAGAGCTGCTCTACTGTGGACTCTAATTCTACTTGGTGAAAATATCATTTGGATGCATCGGCACCATCCTTGGGATGAATCCTTGGGCAGAATCCGCCAATATCTTGCATGTTTCATCAAACAGGCGCCAACAAGCTGCACGGTTCCGAGTTGCAGGGTTGCCCGGTGTGCGTTCAGTGACCATGCCCTGAAGCAAGAAAAATAGTTGGCCAGAGTGCATCTGCGTTGGCTCTTTGATTGTACTTTTCCCAATGGCACAAACTTCACAAAAAGATTTCTTAAGCCTTGGCTTGTCCGTTTTTTATCATCCTTTCAAACAAGGTTGCTTACCATGTTCAAGAAGAGAAGGCTTGGGGCAAAATAAGCAAAGTGCTTCCCTGTTGGAAATTGAAGAAGGCAGATTTATTGGATGCCATAGGCAACCATGTACTCATTTGTGGAGAGATTGAGTGGGTAACACTGCAAGTGTTGATAACAGAAATCGACTCAAGTCCTGTGATTCTGCATCTGCTGAGTACGTAAAACTGCCGTACGTCATAGACCGAATGAACTATGCTACCTGCAAGAGATGGCTCTGTGGCTGCGTACAAAGTGCTCTCACTCCCACGCTTGGGCGACTGGCCAAAAATAGGTGTCGTGATCTTGATGAGCTGAGCCAGAGGGTATTCTGGAAGTCCCCTTGTTTTGGAGTACAAGGGTGACATGACAAGCCCTGTGTGCATGGTGTGGTGATCTTTCTATGCCAAAGAAATTATGCTCCGTGTCTACGTACGCCACTGAGAATAAAGGACCTAAGAAGAACTAACACTTTTCAAATAAATTGTTGGTACACACATGGTGTTGTGTGCTGATTCGTCAGTGTAGGCTCTCTGAACTTGTGCTTCTACAAACCCATTGAGATGTAGGAGGATGCAGCGCTCACAACAAGCAGATTTTCAGTGCGAAACTTGTTGCACATCATGGCCCAGAAAATAAAAAACGATACCTGGATGCACACAAAAAAAGTCACACTCTGGCACCCTGGCTGACAGCTCTCGTGCAAACATCATCTGCAAGCGTGGGAGCAATGCTTAAGCTTGCAAGGCAGGCTGTAGCTTTGAATTTGTGTGCTCTCTGTTCGGGCTTGCATACCTATCATGCATATATCACGGCTAATCATTTGAAGTTTACGCCACAGCCAAAGAAGCTAGCAGCGTCGCATGGTGTGAAAAAAGTAGCAATAATGCGTCTAACCTTCATCACTTTTGATGTTCCATAGGGTACAGCCCCACTTCCTTTGTAGAGTTCTCCCCTGCGGCAAGTCAAAGATTCCAAGTTATAGAGAGCCTGGTGGATAGAGCATGGACCTTTTAATCCAAACTACACATAAACTGTGCACGTCCCTTAAAACACGTAGTCAATATTCAGTATGAGGCGTGCACGAGGAATTTAAACTTTGATCCTTTTCTTCCTTGTGTGATGCTAACAAGGAAGTGTGTACAAGCACTGAGTAAAGAACGTAAAAACAAGGCACTCATTGTATGCATCAATTTATAATTCTACATGTCCA
>Ga0307951_1000514_pt1:0-15000 | contig 22363 bp, 20 predicted proteins | sample OrgLakmetagen374_FD_201842 | JGI IMG/M metagenome (GOLD analysis project Ga0307951, IMG submission 201842) | Saline water microbial communities from Organic Lake, Antarctica - #374 | ecosystem: Environmental > Aquatic > Non-marine Saline and Alkaline > Saline | place: Antarctica: Organic... | reverse complement strand
AAATTTAGGGCTAACTTAAGTGTTTAAGTTGTGGCGCCGGGCTTTGGCAATTGAGCCAGCAATGTTACTCGAGTGAATGATAGCTTATTGTTCCACTCAATGCCGGAGAATTGGGATTTTATCTGTGACGCAGGAGTGTGACAAAGGTGGTCTAAAGATAATACTACACTTCAGGCACTTTTCACAAATTGTGATTCAGTACGCGTGCATTTTGTTAGGGTATAAAAAGGTTGGGAGATTGCGGTTCAGTACGCGTACATTTTGTGCCAAACATCTAGGCTGCATGTTTGTCCGGGCCAGCAGTGTCCATTTCAGCAAAAACTTAATAGTAGCGTAGCTATGTCATTGTTTATTGATTTTGGCAGTAAACAATTGCTCTGAAAATTACCCTTGTTGTACATGTACCAGGGGAACCAAGTGTAAAAGCTCTGGCAACCGGGCCTATGGGAACTCAAAGCTGTACAACCTGCTTTGGGCCACCGAACTGGGGGCTCGTCTCAGGGGAGGCCAAGGTGATAATGAGCGATCATCTGATTTTTACTTCCACACTGTTTTGTACCATAATGTCGTTGCTCTGTTCTCTTCTGGGGAGGTCTAAAGTACTAAGAATTGTTGCTTACAGAAATGTTGCCCTCACCACCTAACCACACATGCAGGCAGCAACATTCCCCCGACACCTGCATTCACACGCGACATCGACGTCATTTCTGTGCAGCCAGGTAAAATGGAAGCAAACAACTCGTACTTATGTTGGAAACCATTATTGTCTTTCAAGCTTGCAAATACATTTTGCCGTGCAAGCAAATACGCAACTGGCGTCTGTTGCTAATTTTGTACTTTTTGCTGCTGTGTAGGTCTTGTATGCACTCCTGGGCATGATAAGATGGACAGGGAGCACTATTTCTCCTCCTGGTGCGTTTATAGGTTTGTCATTTGTTCCAAAATTTTCTTCGTCGTCACAACCATGCTGTGCAAGCACGCTGGCACGTTAAAGGGCATTTCCCTTCGACATTTTTGCTTCCTCTACTGCCAACCACGCACCCTGCACACACAGCACAGAAATTGATTACCGGTACATGCGAACGCAGGGTCGTGTCAGGACTGGCTAAGCTGATTGGGCAAAGCCCATACCATGGTGCATGGAGTACAATTTATGCTGCAACAAGCCCTGACTTAACTGGCAAGGGCCACGCCTATGTCGGCCCTAATATTTTTAGCCTGGTATGCACCGTTCCTTGCAGCGGCACCTCTCAAAATCCTTCTGAGACCCCTGCTGACTAGAGTGGTAGCTAAAGTGGCATGCATACTGCTCCAGTAGCATATCGTTGTTTCTAGCATCGTCCGTTCTTGCTCCACATTGCCTTTTATTAGAGGTTGGGAAACAAGTCTGCTGTAGCACGCGCTAACTCATTGCCTTCCTCACTCTTGTTCCCTTCCAGTACCACAACTCTGAGCGCAAGCCCTCCAACCGAGTCGCACGGAATCCCATTACAGCCTGGCGGCTATTTGAGGAAGCCAACTCAGTGCTTGCACAGATGGTTGGCCCGAAGATGCCTGCAGGTAAAGGTTTTACTCAGGAACAGAACGCTTCTTCTTGCTTATCGTTCACATGATCCCTTGAACTGCCTTTGACAACTGCAGCTCTTACTATTTGCTTGCATTTAATTTATTTGCAAGTGCGTGGTGCCATCTTGTACCTTTTAAAAGAGCAGTGAAAACACTCCTCTACCACACAGTAGGGGGAAGGGGGTGTCGCTTGTCGCTTAGGTATTGGGCGATGTAAGCTCTTCAATCATGTAGTGGGGTGGCTACTTCTGCCTGTATGTTATTCCTCGTCCTGTCTTAAAACTTTTGCCAAAAAGCACAAGCAGAGGCAAAGGGAGAGGGAAAGATTTTGTATTCGATACTTGCCCTTTTGTTAAGCAAATAGATTACACTTTAACTCTCAGAGTGCTTCTTGCACTTGATAGTATGATAGGACATGCTGCTAGCAGGCTGGCCCTCACCAGAAGCAATGCACACTCCTTCCTCACTAGTGCTGCACTTTTCCTGTTCTTTCCTCAGTACCAAGGCACCCTGATGCCTTTCTTATCAAGTGATGAAGTTCCTGGCTGAGGAAGAGGAGGTATATTAAATACAGAGCACATGCATCTCGAATTGCAACGGCTAGATTTACATCACTATTTCATGCAGCCAGTTATTTGTAAAAACCAACTCCATAGATATTTCAGGGAAGATTTTGTTTGGTGATTTTTTGTGCTGAGAGCTGTCAATTATTTAGACATGACAAAATGTACCAGGCTACAAACAGTAAGACCAAGGCGACAAGCCAGATATAAAGAAGGATTGCTTGTTAGTTTGATCAGTGTAAGTTTTGTGAGGAAACTTTTAAGGTTCATCCATTTTATTTGAAAGCTAAAAAGCTGATTGCAATTTGTTAAGTAGAGAAGACACAGAGCCGTGTGGGTCAGTAAAAGGCCCTAAATTTCCAGCAGCAGCAGCAGCAGGAGCAGGAGAAAGAAAGAAATAACAACCAACCAATTTTTCTTTAGCTAAGGAGTCGAGCTGGAATTTAAACCTTTATAAGATGACTAAGGCTAAGTGTTCAAGTTTACCCCCCTTCCTTCGTAGTACATAAAAGCTCCATCCTTTCAGGGTGATAGTTTAGACGGGTTGAGTCTTTCAGGAGAAGAACGAGATAGTCACCAGACCATCAGCCAGACAACCTGGCTGAAGGTCCGACCTATAAATCTTTGTAACCAGGAATAGAAAAACTACGCAGGCCGTGAACAACACTCCCCACATTTATTAAGGAAAAGAAAGCCACTTTGGTCCCGAGTACCGTAACACTTCTTTACCAGCAGACAAAAAAGGCCCAGTCAGAGAGGTAACTAATATAGCATGTATGAAGCAAATTACAGATGCAACTGGAAGAAACGCATGTAAGCAAATCACCTGTTAGGAAATCTTCAACGCTGGCATTCACCTCATTAATTACTGAGGACGCCGCAAAAGAACTGCACATACGTGTAGCTATACACAGGCCACAATTCATCAAGAGAACCTTCACAACCCCCACACCATCCATTGGGGAGTGGCCATTTACAACACAGTCACGCTGCTAAACTTGTTCATACCAGTACATGCCCTTTCCAGTGTTGCGCTATGAACTCAACCAAAATCAACTCTTGTCAGGGGCTGGTTTCAGGCCAAGCCTTTCACAATCCATGTGCCCCCAACTTCATATTGTTTTACCTTAACTCTGTGGTGGAGGAATTTTACGGAACTTGGTACCAAAAAGGATCCAACTCCTCTAACAATGTGCGGACCGCTTTTAGTTGCGTATGCAGTGTCAGGCTTTCCCTTTTAAAACAGCCTACAAAGTCAAAATCTAGACATAAACGTGAACTATGTACCAGCTTGCCCCTTTCAATTCTCAACTCAAAGGTGGAAGCCTCAAGCCCTTTTTCCATTGCTCAGGAAAGCTGGAGCCAGGCTTGCGCAGAGCATATACCCCCAAGTCTGCTGTGAACCTTTGGGCAAGAGACTGCAATGCTGTCTTGGTATCACTCCTCTTTCTTGACACCTGTGAATGTGAGTAGGTGTGCACAGCTTTCCAGCTGGTGTCGCATCCCTTTCATAACCACCTGTACGAGTGTACGAATGTGAACATTTGTGGTTTCTATTGACACGTTCACACATACACACACACACATGTATGTTGGAGGACCGTCCAAACCACTCAGCAAAGGGCACATAATTCAAACACTGTGCCTCCGCTGTGCTCCATGGTCATTTAACACTTTAATAATAAAGTTATGCGCAGATCATGTCAACAAAATGTCTGTTCTACTGTGGCACAGGCATCGTGCCAGATATACACCAGAGAAGATTGCTGCTCTCCTTATGGAATTAAAGCATGTACATTGGCTGGAGCGAGGCTATATTTCATTATTGGTTTGTGCAGCTTGTTTCCCTGATCATGTATGGCATAGTAGAACTCAGAAGTAAAGCGTGTGAGCAAAGATCAAAACAAGGGTACCAAGACATAACTGCTCATTCTGGCCTTGCTGTCAGTAATGGGGGGGGGTGAGGGGATTTGGGACGGAGCCGTAGGACATCAGTTTGGTACACATTCCTAAGCTGAATGCAATGCGCCTGTAAACCTAGCCTACCTCCCTGAACTTGACGAGGTTCAAGAGTAGGGTTGACCAGAACCGTATATATTATATACACCGTATATGACCGAATCTTTGGTGATTGCCCTGTCAAAATACTGTATATACACCGTATAATGTGGTTCTGGCCACCTACTAAATGAAGAGCCTTGCTTGTACATAATGTCCTTGCATGACCTGCCAATCCAGCTCAGCTTCATTGGGCAGACAACTCTAGTGTGTTGTTTGTTCTCACCACTCTAGCCTCTGCTGGTGAGATAGCAGACAGTAACAGCTCGCGGGCTTGTTGCTGGATGTTGGCCATGCCAGGGTGATCTTCAGGCAAGAGCCGCCTCAGACCCTGAATAAGTAGGCGCGGTTGAGAGCTGTAACTGCACCATGAGGGCATGTGTGTTTGCGTATGCGTGCATGTAATGTATACAAACGCAGCTAACGCCAATATGAGTGCAGTGTGCGCAATGTGAGGCATGCTTGGGTGACGTATGGCATTATTTTTTGCAAGAGACGCGCAAGAACTCCGACAGCTTGACGATTGTAGCCTACCTTGACTGCAGCCTCGTACAGAAGTACTGCAGACAGGTTGTCATTTTGCTGGCGGTACCGCTCACCCACCAACTGCGTGCAGCAAGACAAACCAGGCGACAAACAGGTAAACGCACAAGTGACTGAGTCCTGTTTGATGAGCCTACATTGCGGCTGGGATGCACAACAATCATAGGCCCTTGTGGACCGTGGCAAGGGCTAGCAGCTACACATCTCCAAGTATTACGTTCAGCATTAGAAAGCAAACATTTTTGTGGATGATGAAATCTAAAAAGCTGGCATGATTATGTGCACCCACATAAACATCCACGTCCTGAAATAGTGCAGCCAAACAAGACAATATCAAGGCAAGGACAAAGGCCTTGCACGCATCTACCAATTTGAAGGTGAGCCCATTTTGTAGCTCTTGTCAGCGCGGCACATGCTCACCTGCACAAGCTCAACAATCTTATTGGTGACTGCCAAGCGCGTGGCTATGAGCCCTTGCATCTCAGTTTGCCTCTCTGACTCCCCTGCAGTATTAATGGACACCTAGGCATGCCAAAAGGTCATGCAGTCGACTAGTCAGGTGCGTGTGAAGTTTGTTGATTGGCTTAATGTAGCGTAGGGTGCGTGGGTAAAAAGTTGAGTAGCAAGCAAGAAACAACAAATGCACCCTTTGTCAACAACGTGTGTGTGAAAGGAGTAGGCACACAAGTCATTGTTGGTTACGTGAAGTTGGATGTGATTGCAAAGTAGCGTTACAGCATACATCAAACTGTGGAATACAGAGTACATGTGATTGCAGTGATGTGTTACTCTGTAGAAATCGAGAGCATATATGTGAGTGCAGTGTGACGTAGTATAAAGTATAAATGTACATCATTGCAGCGTGACGCAATAGTGTGGTATATATGAGTATGTGCAATTGCAGTGACCTGTTACACAATAAAAAACAAAAGGGTATATGCGAGTGCGGTAGGGCGCATGAGTGAGAAGTCAAAATTTGAGCACAAGTGAGAAGTCAAAACTCGCACGAGATGACACATGCATTGCACAGAACACATTTAAAATTCCTTGGATTTATTGTCGACACTTGCATTTATGCATGCCAAGCCTCTTGTCAGGTGATCAGCAAAAACATGATCAGCAAAAACATACCACATGCTGATCAGCAAAACGTGATCAGCAAAAACACACCAACACAATCAGGCAATGTATCATGCAATGTATCATGCAAGTGGCCCCACAGGGACTGCACATGACATAAATGAGACATTGTGTAACTAAATCAAATGTGTGCGTGAAAGCATTCCTCCACAGCCTGATGTTGGCATGCATCAGCTCCTGCACACACTGCACTCCTGCTCACAATGCACTCAGGCATGTGCACGCACGCACCTGCAAGGCAGCTTGGTAGTCTAAAAGAGGCCCTAACTGAGAAGGGTGCCCAGGGCCGTAGTATCGGGCAGCGATCTTGCATGCATCACGCAGCCACCCCAGGGCTTCAGAGATCTGGAGGTGTGTATGAGTGTGAGAGTGTGTGTGTGTGTGTGTGTGAGTGTGTGTGTGTTTGCGTGTGTGTGTTTGTGTGTGTGTGTGTGTGTGTGTGTGTGTGAGAGGGAGTGAGAGCTGATGTATGGATATGTGCCCAGGAGCAGTTGTTGAAAATCGTGGGTTTCACATTAGTCCAAAAGTTAATATAGAAAAGAGTTAGTAACGCACTAGGCAAGTGTACTGCGGTTACACTGCTACCTGTTTGCCCCGAGCCAAGCTATAGAAAGGAAAGGAGAGCATCTCCATCGTGAGCATATACGCGCCCTGTATCCCTCACAGTATGATGCAATCAGGGCAGGAAGTGCACATGCACGCTGCTGCCCAGGAAATAACACCTCCTCCTCACACACGTGCCAAACACATACGGAAGAGGGAGCAACGTGTGAAGCGCATACCTCAACTGCGTTGTCATAGAACACCATCTTGTTAGCTAAGTTGCGTAGGCCCCACAGCTGCTCTGGCACTGGAGTTCCCCTCGAGGGATCACTGCACGGTGCGCCGTATAGAATAACAAGATGACTGGAATCTGGTGTGGTACAGCTTATTCTGCTGTAATCGGATGCCCGCACAGACCACTGGACACATCACTATGTACTCACATATGCACATGTGTCAGCAATTTCAGCACTTGTGTGAGCGGTATGCCTTCGTTACCTTGATGACACAAAAACTCGAACGGAAACAGCTGTGGGTTGAAATTGAAGTGAACAGAGAGAAAGTGTTACTGCGTAGGTAGCTCTACAGCTGTGAAACTGTTACTTGTCTTGTAAAACCCACAAGCAGGGTTGCCCAGAACCATAAATCACCTTTTCAAATACAGTACGTACGTATTAAAACTGTATTCCATGTATACAAAGAATTTGAAACCCCTCGGACTCAAATCATGTTAGGCTCGTTCAATAGATTCTAAAGAGCTGCACACCTGTATTCAATTTCGTTACTCCAATAAATTACAGTTCGGAGGGCTAAGGCCTGTCCAAAGCCAAAAAGGCCCCAAAATGGCAATTCCAGTGCAAAACGAAGCCCAACTACTTTAGCCACCGAAAAAATCCTTGTGTTTAATGCAAATACATGCATTAAAAGAAGTTGGTCCCAAAGGGAGTGCTAAATAAAAAGAGGCACAAAGAAAAAGGTTGACCAAAAAGAACAAAAAGGACTGTCATGGCTAGGACTCGGACCTGAGTCTGGGGTGTACCACCTGAAATACGATTTACCTAACCCCGTATTTTTATACAAATATAAGGAATGTATACACGGAAACGGAGTATACGACTATAATTTAATACGCCAAAATACGAATGACGATGCGTCCCTCCCCCTGAATTATACGACGTGTATACCGTACCGTATAATACTTGTAATTGAACTCATACGGTTTTGGCCCACCCTACCCACAAGAACAGAACGCCAATATTGCAGAACACGCTCTCACTCGTGAACTTTTCAAGGGTTGACATTTTACGCCATTGTGCAGTGCTTTGTTTTTGTCGACCCTAGCCTAACTTAGTCTCAAGTTCCGTTTCCAAAGCGGGCCGCCCTCACTCCCTGCTCTTTCTGCTCCTTCCAGCCCCCTTCTTTTTCTCCCTCTCTCTTGCAAGCGCAATCACCATACTGCCAATTATTGCCTAGGTTGCTGCCTGGACGCATGTTAGCTCAGTGCAGTGCTCCTTGCACCACACCATTTGTCTATTGCACCTTAAAGGGGCTGCTGCCTGGACATATGCAGCTCAGTGCAGTGCTCCTACCACATTTGTCTATTGTACCTTGATGGGTCCAGGCCTTCCCCCACCGGCCCCTGGCGTTTCAACAAGGCAGCTGCTGTCTCCAGCTCTTGCTGCAAAGGTACACGTGGTAAAGCGTGCAAAGCATCAGCTCACCATGTCCAGACGTGTGTGCGTTTGAGTGGGGGTGAGTTGAGCAAGGAGAGCAAGGAAGGACACGCAGAAGGCCTTGTATGCATTGTCATGCAGCAGCAAGTGCTTGCAGCGATCTGTTATTGGTTCAAATTCAGGATGATCGCTATAAATGCCCCTTCCAGAAGCACGCACCCCTCTGAGCTCATGACCAAATCCATGAACTCTCACTTTGCAAGAACCGCTGCAACCTCAAATTCCAACTGTGACCTTTTGTCTGCCGCACTAAAGCAGTACCAAGCACACATACACACGCCTACACTCCCCCACCCACTCTTCCCTCCCCTGCCAAGACGCATGCACAAACCCGTACACTCATGATTCCCACACCTGCTGCCGCCGGCGGTCAGCGCGCTGGCGAGCAAAAGCACTCATGTTCTGCTCAGCAAGCTGCGCCATGATGACTGCCACGGGGTGGGATTCGTTACCGAGAGCTAGGGCCACAGACCTGAGAGCAAAAACCAAGCAAAGCCAACGTTATTGTTCTGACCCAAAATTTTGTTTCTCTCAGCAACCTCATGCACGTTGAAGTAAGCACAAAAAGCGCACATCTCTAAACCCAAAGCGCACAATTCTAAACCCAAAGCGCACAAGCCTAAACCCAAAGTGCACAACTCTAAACCCAAAGCGCACAATTCTAAACCCAAAGCGCACAACTCTACACCCAAAGCGCACAACCCTAAACCCAAAGCGCACAACCCTAAACCCACAGCGCACAACTCTAAACCCAAAGCGCACAGCTTTTAACCCAAAGCGCACAACTCTAAACCCAAAGCGCACAACCCTAAACCCAAAGCACACAACTCTAAACCCAAAGCGCACAACTCTAAACCCAAAGCGCACAACCCTAAACCCAAAGCACACTCTGGCTATACAGGTGGGAGCTTATCAGGCAGGGTTCCTCAGCATTTCAGAAACCTGTTGGCCATCACAATAGTACAGACACAAAGCGCTGTGCGAGCGCGCACACGTGCTACTGGCTGCAGATGTGAGCGTGTCAGGTTGAGCTGTGCCTACAAGCTCTTGCTAGCACTTGCACACTATCACCATGCAGGCACCATGCAGGCAAATCATGTCATAAACCTGCACTGGACACCTGGTCGTGGGTGTAATCTCGTTAGGCTTAGCCCCCTTGGCATGGCGATTTCCTTGCCAACACATCAGCACAGACACTAAGCACCACAGCCACACACACTCTGACACACGCATAAGCACCTGGCTGTGGGTGTAAGCTCGTCAATGGCAAAATCTTTGCCAACACATCAGCAAAGACACTAAGCACCACAGCCACACACATTCATACACACGCATAAGCACCTGGCTGTGGGTGTGAGCTCGTCAGGCTTGGCCCCCTTGGCTGCCAGCTGCAGCTGGTAGCGAGCTAAGCTGTACAGCGGCTGCAGCTGTTGCTGCTGCCTCTGCAGCTGGACCATGGCCTCCTCATCGTCCAGGTCTACCATCGAGCTACCTGTACTGCTATTACTAGTTTGACTACTATTACCACTAATACTACTACTACTACTACTAGGTGCATCCCTGCTGCTGCTACTGGCTATGTTATCTGCGTTGCTGCGGTCATTGCGATCATCACTTCTCCCACCACTTTTGCTGCTATCATTTTCACTGCTGCTGCTGCTGCTGCTGCTGCTGCTCAAACTAGTTCTTGTGGTAGGAGATAAGGTGGCTGCAGCTCTGTCAATTGTGTGGGCGTACGTGAGGGCATGTATGGTGCAGGAAGGGAGGGGCACGTTGAGGGGCAGATCTGCACAGAATGAAAGACACGCTGGGTGTTTGTAGCTTTGCGCCTTCATGGTTACCATGTGCTTTCTATTTGAGCATTGACACCAAAAGGTTGCTTACTCAGTTCCATACAGGGATGCAATAATGATGCCCACGCAATGACGTCCACACAATGATGCCCATACAATGATGCCCACGCTAGCACACACCAGGTCACAACATTTATCAGAATGCGCTGGTACACAGACAACCACAGGCGCCATGCGCGACAAAGTAAGGAGACAATGCGTAAGGAACACACAAGGACACACAATGTCAAATGTGTGTGATCAACGTGACACACGAAGTCACACAAACATACACAAGCACATAGAAGCAGCACCATAGCATACAAGCAGTCACCTGATGGTCGATCACCTCCTCCCTCGACCATATCCTGCTCTTCCTCGATTACACTGCATTCAGAATAGAGACCTTTTGTTGTAGCAAAGTAAAGTTGGGTGTGAAGGCACAGCTTGAACGAGGGGGCCGTACGGTGTATATGTTTAATATGTGTGTATATGTTTAATATGCTTAATATGTTTAATATGTTTAATATGTGTGACAACAAAGGTCTCAACAAACGTTCTTCTTGCTGTTTTGAACCTGCATTTATGATCATCAACACTTGCACTTGATTTCGCAGCTTTCTATGTGTTTACAAAGAGTTGCCAGAGGGCCTGTTATGTCATATGTTGTGTCGTATATTTGTTGTGTTATTGCAGTTTATTTACAGAGAAAGAAACAGACCCAGCAGAAAACCAAAAGGCACTGGAACTAACTAACTGCTGGACTGCCTGATTCCTAACAATATTATGCGTTACACGTTAAGGCCTGTCGTTCTCTTACTGCCCACTTTCTTTCTTTTCAACCGACCTGTTGATTAGGGCCACAGCGTCGTCCAACTGGCCGTCTAAAACATGGGCAACTGCAGCAGACAGGCGACTGCTGATGCGGGCAGGGTGGTTACGAGGAAGTGCTGCTCGATGGAAGGTCACCTACATTAATTCAAATGTGGCGTCCTTTATAGAGAGCATAGAAAAGAGTACAAAACCTTTATGACCTTCTTGCTGTGGCAAAGCCGGTGCCCAGAATGGGATGTGTTATGCCCACTCTACACAATGCTTGCATTCCTTCTTGTCATCTTTCTTAAAATAACTACAATCTTTATCTTAACATGTGCACTACAGAGCTATTTCCTTGCTAATACTAGCAAGCGGAAGGGGCACAGCTAACCCTACTACTACTACTACTACAGTCTCAGAACACCAGGATTTAAAGAAATGAATACACCTGATCTCGGTAGACATAAGAACATATCAATACGTGTACATCAAAAGTGTACCTGCATCTGGCTTTCCAAAGGCTCGCCAGAAGCTATGGGAGCTACTTGGGACATCCCTTTCCTGCAGCTGGCTTCCACGCATGCCATGCACAGCCTGAGAGAAGGACACGAAGGCTTAAGCATTGAGCACGTGAGTGTGTGTGTGCTTGCGCGCATACGAGTTTGTATGAGTGCGTGTATGTGTCTAAAAGGTAGAGGGATTACGACTATTTATGCTCCTTGCTCAGAGTGCTCATCTTTTTTGCACACACAGTGCTTGAACTGGCGTTGCACACACACACACACACGTACACGTGAGGACAAACGTGCTCCTTTTCACCTTCTCCAATGTTCTAGCTCGATGGCGTCCATGAGAAGAGATGGTCTTCCTTCTGCGCCTGTATCTTCTCTGATTTGGGACCACAGACCATCCAACAAGGGGCCAGCCAGTGAGCCTGCATGAATAAAGTATGCAAAAGGGAAATTTAAAAATTTGCACTCGTCCTCGAAAATGTCCTATGCGTCTCCTTCGTCCCTGACCATCCAAATAGAGCCTTGATTCTGCAGGAGGGAAGAGTTTTATCAAATGCATAATTGAAGGAAGTGTTTAAATGTAGGTGTACAAATGTAGGTGCAAAAATGTAGGTGTACAAATATAAGTGCACAAATATGGGTGTACTAATAGAGGTGTACACAATTAGGTGTACAGATAGAGGTGTACAAAGTGTGAAGTGTAGGCATGCATTAGCAAGCAAATTTATGAGCTTTGAAAAGGACAAAGGATCAAGTTTGACCTGAAGCCATTGACCATGCAAGGACCAGCCAAGCTCATGAAGAAACGAGGTCTTGTGCAGACGTTGGCTTAAAATTCAAGAGAACAGCAATTGCAGCCTACCACATGCTGGGCAAAGCTTTTTATTTCCCTCAGCAGTGAGCTGCAGATCACCCAGTAAATTATTCCAGCTGCGTAAGTCATATGAGAGGACACACTCACACACCTACGCCTGTCCAGCAAAAAAGCAAAAGCACACACAGCAGCAGCGCACCCGCCAAGCTGGTGCTGCTCTCCAGCGCTGCATCCACACTTGCGAGTGCAAGCACTTCCTCACGCGGCACTGCTTGCAAGGGAAGCTGCTGCTGCTGCTGCTCCTTCGCACCAAGTAGTGAGGCAGCAGCAGGCCCTTGCTGGCTACTTCCGGGATACTGCTGTGCCCTGTTTCCACTGTTGCCGCCACTATTGCTGCTATCGTCATCCCTTGTGCTTGCTGGGGGTGGCAAAGAGGAGGAGGAGGAGGGCTGCTGCTGGTATGCGCTGGCCAAGCCCAGTTTACAGGTGACTTGCAGGCGGGCAGGCTGGGGCAAAGGGGGGACACCTGTGACTGCACAGGAGTTGGCGTTGGGGAGAACACAGGCATCTGCTCAATCCTGGCTGACTTTTCAAGGTGGGAAAAGGAGTAACGCCCAGTCACATAGGTTCTAGCCTAACATGTCTTCTAACCTTTTGCATGTAGCACCACATTGCAAATAAAAAAACACGTATGATGGTAAGGAGCGTGTGTTTGTGCCATCCAAACACTGCTTGAACGTGGCTATGTATGGCAGTGTGCAGCTTGAACGTGGCTATGTATGACAGTGTGCAGCTGCTTGCAGGATCTAATAAAGGATTGTTACTTGTGAGCCGTGGCTGAGATTACTCCATTGCTCCCCAGATGCTTTGCTTGGCAGAGGGCCTTGGGAATAATGCCCCTCAATCACTAGCTTGCACTGACGCGCCAAACGTAATGCACCACCACACATTCAGTCAAACCAGCCCAAAATGACAGCTCGGCTTGTGCAGCACACCTCACGCAAGATTGCTATACCTACCTGCACTGGTGCTTGCTGTGGTGAAGGTGTTGAGTGGGGCAGCTTGGGCGACCACCGCACCCTGCAGCACAAAGGTGTACCTGCAGTATGTGTGTGTGTGTGTGTGTGTGTGTGTGTGTGTGCGTGTGTAAGCAGGGAGGATGACGCCCCCCAGATCTAGCCCTATGTACCAGAATTAGTTGGTTACTGACATACCAGGGGTCTTGTGACAGCCTTTTCTGCTCAATGAGGTAAAAAGGTCTGGTAATAGACTTGCTATGGTTGCAGTACTGTGGTCGCAGGGGTGCCAGGGAAAAAAGTAAGGCAACAACTTTGACCTTCACTTACTCAATGATGTTGAGCTACAAAGCATGTGTGAGTCGCAACTAAAAAAAGGAAACACAAGGTCCCCTTATTCACCCTAGGTATCCACTCAAATCTTCCGCAGGTTAAATCCAGAGGAAGCCTAGCAGCTCAGCATGTCTGGGTGCGGTTTTGCAAGCTGAACACCATCTACAAGGACACAGTTGCAGTTGATATCATAGTACAAGATTTACTGCATACATCATGTTGCACTTTTTGTTCGAGCAGCATTAGGGCCTTGTTATCAAGAGCCATTAAAAACAAATATGAACCACTGGCATTACTTTTGCTACTTTTCACATGCTTGCATTTTCGTTTCCATGCTTCAATTATATGTGCGATAACGATAGAGGATAAATGCGCGATTGGTCCAAGTTAACTCAAGGTCGAGGGTAGCTGTTCTCTCACCTTGTGACTAATGCTTGCATGCGCTTCTTTTCTTCTGCACGTCGAGCTTCTGACGCCTGCAAGGGAGTGGACAATGCATGTATGCGCAATGTGTGTGCATGCTGTCTTGTAGCTGCGCACTTGGTCATATAGTGTATATGCGTGTCATTTGTGATTAGGGTGTATCGCATCACTGCATAGTCCTGTTATATGATAATGCTTGTTTTATTCTGGTTTTATTCGTTCGTATGAGCTTGTTTGTGTCAAGTACGCAGCTGTGTGCACGAATGTCACATGTCTGTGCATACACAACCTTAACTTTATGCCTTACCGGACTACAAAAAAATGCTGAGTACGGCGTGCGGTGTGCAACCTTTGAACTCCAGATCTTGCATAGTGTAGCTAAGTGATATCACTCACATCACTCTTGCTTTTCATCTCTGTAACCTTTGAAACCTTTTTATCTCCTTGTTAAAAATCCACTGCCATCATCCTACCATGCAAGCAATGTAGGGCACACCTGCTGCACCAGGCGCGCTACCTCTGCTCGTGCTTCTGCCTCCTTTGCTTCAGCAGCCGCACGCTCTGCAGCTGCTGCTCTGTGCACACATTTGTATGTGTATTGTGTGTTTGTTTGTGTGTGTGTCAGCATGCACGCATCTGCATGCACACGCGCGCGTGTGTGTGTCTGTGTGTGTGTGTGTGTGTGAAAGGAATGCAGTCGCTGCTACTTGAATCATGATACAGGCAGATTATGTTCAATCGTGTGCATACATGGATGTAGAACAAAAGACTACATGGGGAACAGGTGGGCTTGAGCAGCATCTATTCTTGATGCTTGCTCACGTTGTGACTGCAATGTCAGAGGTCTGGTTTAATGAGGGAGCACAAGGTTTGTCAATGCGTACTAATAACATAACATGCTCAGGCAGTATACTTCGCTTCGGACAGGTAGATTGCTGAACAGGGGTGAACCCTGTTTAGGGAGAGGTCTAAGACAGAGGCATGTGAAGTGAAATAAAGAGCAGGAGAGCATGAGGATGTGTTTTGGAGGACTCTATTCAGAATGCGTGCGCACTATTAAATCCTCGGTCTGCAAAATTAAGGGTGGGTATATACATGCAAAAGGCTG
>Ga0307951_1000510_pt1:15000-22416 | contig 22416 bp, 24 predicted proteins | sample OrgLakmetagen374_FD_201842 | JGI IMG/M metagenome (GOLD analysis project Ga0307951, IMG submission 201842) | Saline water microbial communities from Organic Lake, Antarctica - #374 | ecosystem: Environmental > Aquatic > Non-marine Saline and Alkaline > Saline | place: Antarctica... | reverse complement strand
TTGTGGAATTTGTTTAGCTGGAACTGTAGACATTCAGCTGTGTTTGAAGTGAGAGCAATGTCATCAGCATAATCACAATGAGAGACCTGAACTGAATCCAAGGCAGTGGCAGCACCTCTCTGCACGGTCAAGAATCTGTCGATGTCATTGGTAAAAAGGGAATACAGAAGGGGACTCAGAGGGCAGCCCTGTTTCAATCCTTTGTTGGGCGCAACCTCCCCGGAAATTTTGTCGCCATCAATAAGAAGGTAAAGGCATCCTGTGTACATGGTTTGGATGATGTCTCTCAAATATTGTGGAGTCTTAATTTTTTGTAAGTGTCTCCAAAGTTTCTCTCTTGGAATACTGTCGTAGGCAGCAAGGAGGTCTAGAAAAGCAGTGAACACCTTCAAACTTCTTCACACCTTCGTCGAAAATTGAAACTAAATCTGACACAAACTTGAGAAGTCTGCATGAGTCTTGATTCAGGAATGCATTGATCTCAAAATCAGTGATACTGTGATGACAAGTTAAGAAAGGAATATATTCAGAACAAGTCTAGTGTCCAGAAAGGAAAGCTGACTCAGTCGGACTGGCTGGTTTCGGCCAGCTACAAATGAAAGCGCAAGTTTGATCTGAAATGTAGAGAACGAGTCTACTAGTAGTGTCCTGAAAGGTAAGCGCCATAAACAAGTTGATTCAGAAAATATGGTCGGACTGCTGAGAAGTTATATTCCGTTTGCATCATAAGATGGCGGTAAATTATCTACAAGGACTCATCACAACTGTTAAAAGACTAAGTCCCTACAACTACTGTCCAGACTAGAAGGGAAAAGGCAGAAAAATAAACTCAGTCCTGGATCCCTCAATCGTGTTGTATGGATACCTATATGCACAGGATTTTTTTCCTTTCCCATGCTGACCTTCATGTACACGTTTATTTTGCCCTATCGCCATCAACCTGCCAGTGGTTGCCCCCCCCTACTTTCTTCTATTTCTTCCACGCCTGCCTCTCTTGGCTGCTTACTTTTTATTCCATAGCTTTTGGTTAACTTTCATCTTCGTAGTAGGGTGTTTCTCCCCTTGACCTTTGTAAAACGCAAAAACTAACTCAAACTGAGAACCTTTTGAAGAAAGAGCAGTTGTGAGGACCAAGGAAATAGATAACGGAGAAACTGAAGGGCAACACAGATAAAAAGGAAGAGTGATACAAAAACAATAAACTACTGCAGGGGGTGGGCGGGTTCTTCGAAGTGGCATGCAGGGGGCAATTGAGGGAGACTGGGAGCATCCCAGCAGCACCGCCAGCCACCAGCAGAGCCACCAGCAACCCCAGACAGCACCGACCCATAGACCTCAGCACCGACCCATAGACCTCAGCAAATCTCGGCGTGAAATCCACCTCGTCAAGATCAATTATTGTGAGGAGGATACCAGACCTCAGAACCAGCTGAACGCCGCGAAGGAACAGCACAAAGACCTCTGCAACATTCTCCAAGGAGCCTCCGTTACTCTCCACATCATCCTTTTGGGTGCGGGCGGCACCATCTACAACACTCACACTCTGAAGAAGCCTTTCAAGGAACTGGGTCTCGATTCTCAAAGAGTTAAGAAGCTTGCCTCCAAGCTCCATGTGCACTCTATCTGTGAACTTTGCTGCTAAACTTGTCCGTACCAGACGTGCCCTTTCTAGTACTGTTATCAACTCTCATCAGGAGCCGGTTTCAGGCCAAGCCTGCAACCCTCCTGATCCCCATTGATTTTTCCTTTCCTTTTCGCGGTGGAGGAGCTTTACGGTACCTGGTACCAAAGTGGCTCCTTTTCCTTAACTAATGTGGGGAGTGTTTTTTACTGCCTGCGTAATTTTTCTTTTTCTTTTCTTCAGCACATGCATTCGCACCTACCATTGAAAGTGCCTTATGCAAGTTGGTTGTTATCACAACCAAGATGCCCGTCCAAGTACAGACCAATCAGAAGAATGGCATTGTCCAGCCTGCCTGGAACTCTTTGAGGAGCAACAGGGAATTTGGCATAGACAGACAGAGAGTACGATTTGGCTGGTTAATTGGAAGCCAACATGAGAAGCAGCAAAGATGATCAGATCTAAGTTTAATACGTAAAAATGGCTGAAGAGTACAAGACAATCACTATGTCCACCTCTGACACGAGAAATGAACCCATGGACAAAATATGAACATCCTGGCCTGGCAAGGATTGGAGGATCCCATCAGGCATACTTTTAAGCCACTGGGCATATTCCTAAGCCACTGGGCATACTCTCCAATAGAAATCTACGCTAGGCAAACAAATCAGGGACGAATTATATTTTGACATGCAAGCTACTGACCCGCAAAACGAATCAAGGGCACAGACAACTGTAAGCTGGAACATACAGGTCGACCTGATCAGACCACCTCCAGTACAAGAGGCAACACATGACAGTGAGCATTGTGGCGCACCTAGCCAACCGCCACAAGCAAAGGACTGGCTAAAAAAGTTACACTTCCGAAGTTCCAGACCCTCCCAGAGGTGACATGTCTAGGGTTGGTTATAATTGTATACATACACCGTATATGACCGTATATTTGGCGATTTCCCTGCTAAAAATACCGCATATAACCGTATATATATACACCGTATATTTATGGTTCCAACCTTAGACATGTGTGTACGGCATAGATGGTAAACGCTCCGGCACCATCACCCCTCAGCGCTTCAGCATTCTACAGGATGCATACAACTCTGCTCGTCACCGAGGCATACACGTCCTGCTGAATCCCCCTGTCTAAGACCTTGCAACAGAAATTCAAGGACTACCTCATCCCACAACTTTCAATGACAGGCAACAATACCAAGGCTGAATGCTCATGTTATCGGGCTCTGCCCACCCATTACATGACAGCCTTTTGCAACCATGCCCTGGTCACAAAAGAAAGAATGGCCCCACCTCTAGACTTTACTCCAGAGCTTCAAGAGTTATGGACAGCCCACCCAAAAGACAGAGTTTTTGGTTCCAGAACAGATGCGTTCTCCACACAATTAACTGGATTCTCCATCTGCCACCCGATGTATGATGATAAGCACATGCTCAAAGAAGTACAACTTGAACCGCACCTGCCTTGAATAACCAAGAGGCAGCAGTTACCTTTATGCTGCTCCCAAACTGGATGGATAACAGCACTAGCGCTTTTCACAAAACCTGCATTTACAACAAGGATGTTAGCACTATTCTTGGAAATATCCCAAAGACAAAAGTGCGCTACATGCCACTCTTCTACCAGCAGCGCAAAACACCACCCCTGCCAGAAGCAATATGGAATATAAGGCATGCGCATCCTAGCAGTCTGGAACAAAGCTGCCAGGGAGCAACTTATCACAAACGACCCATCTTGTTTAGAAAAATTAAAGCAAGACCTATCGCCAGCGGCAATCTAAAATTTAGAATTGCAGGCACCATACCTTATCTTGAACCGCCAGCTGAAAGGAAACTGCCAAGAATGGCAAAAATATGTAGGCTCCCCAAAGACTCAAGAAACACACTTATCTATGCAAATATTGTCGACACAAGCAATACATTACACAGCCTGGTTCCCTCCCATATGTACGACAAAAGAGCTTGCTAGAACTCAAGGCCCCTAACTGGAAAGAGTGGGCCTTTGCAGATGGGAATTGTATCACAAACAAAGAAAATGGATTTCAGTCTATTGGAGCTGGAGTCTACCACCCTCAATCCAACAAAATCACCACAGTAAATCCTGGAGGGACAGGCACAACAAAACCATAAACAGAATCAAGCTAGCATAAATTGTTGCTGCTTTGATAAATGAATGCACCTATATTGTGACAGGCAGCACTGGTGCACTATAGCAAATAAGAAATAGCATGCTCTACCTCCACCCCAGCGCTAAAAAACATGCCAAATTTATAGAAACCATCGTACATTACATCCAGCTGTCTAAAGACACCATAAGTCTCTACAAGGGCAAAGCTCATGCTGGCATCTTAGGGAACGAGTGCGCTGATGCCATAGCAAAATGCTCTGTGGAATATCAAAGTGGCCATGATATCCACATTAACACCGACGCCCATCCCCATTCATCCATCTTCTGGCCAGCAAGGGTGGAAAACCCTCCCCTAGCTTACCTACTAGATACTCTAAACACCAGCCAACCAGGGCCTTCCGCAGAAAGGCTCTCCATTTTCTCAAATCTCGATCTTTAAAATCACACATGCACGTCCAACACAAACTAGGTCCAAAATTAAAAAAGGTTCAAACAATCAGTCCACAAAGTGCTCCACAAGATACCAAGAATTGATCAAGGAAGGCATTGTCGAGAAAGACATTAGTAATTCACTTAGGAAAATGTCACCTCTGGAAAAAAGAAAAATGTCATGCTCTGCTGTACAAATCTGACATTCAACCAACAGCGTGCCGCTCAATGCAACCATTGAGAAGGCCCACCAATCTGCCTCATCGCCAAAAGCTTGACGGCACCAACTACATGCTGTCAGGCTGCAGCCATCCTATTATAAATAAAATGTTAACAAATCGACACATCATTGCTGGACAAATGATCATGAAAGCGATCTAACAAGACGCACAGGGTGCCTGGCTGCTCAACACAAGCAGACGTAGGCAGTCGTGAAAAAATGGTACAACAAGGCATTATACGCCCTTAAGAAGAGACACAGATAGGAATGATTTCAACCTGGCTCTTACCTTCCAATCTCAATGCACAACAGTGGCGGAAACTTAGCAAGCAAGAAGCATTGATGGTTGCTCCGACCCAGCAACCACGCCCCAAACGAAACCCAACAAACACGTATCAAACTAGGTCTGCCATTAATGCAAGAAGGGTTGCCCGTGATAACCCAGCAGATGGTGCTGCCATTCCATACATATATGGCTGTGAAACCAAGAGACATACAACCAAGCAAACGTGATACACATTTGAGCAAAATTAAGTACTGTGTAGACACTTCCCCAACTCAACAAGCAAAAAAGGCACGAGAACAACATAAGCTGTTAATGCCTCGCCTACTACGGTACCACAAAACCTTCCACTATCCTATCCTACTAGGGGCGACAGGCACCATCTAGAGCAGCCACACAAGGAACCCACTCCTCGCAGTTACTGGTTTACATGCCACAGCACTCATTAAATAATCATCAAGCTTACATGCAATCAGATCCGCAACAAGAATCATACAGATGAGAGACATTGAATATTTGAGCAACACCCCTGGTGGTGTGCTGGCGGGCTTCTCCTTGATCCCCACTGGAAAACTTTTTATTTTTATTAACCAGGTGGGATGTTGTTTGTCTCTGCATCCATTGGGTAGTGCAAAACACAAATTAACATCCTTTCCTAATCCATGCCGATGGTGTTTGCACTATCTGCATTCTTTTTCATTTTTTTCCTTCCAACAAACAATCAGAAGGGGGCGATTGACCCCCCAAATGGGGGTGTCTCTCAAATGTTCCCAGACCGTCTTTTGGCAACTATCAAACATGGTGTCTATAACAATTGAGTTTGACTGTTGCCAATGACGGCACACAGGCTATATCAGCCGCGGCATGAAACCTTCTTTCAGGCACCCGCGTGCTAGATCTGACCACCCACTGCACCAAAACGAGTGATGTTTGGTGTTTTGATGTCCTTATCATAATTTAGGTCATCGCAAAAAAATGGAGTGAAATAATGAAGTGGTTGGGGGTTTGGCTATTTTCCAATTAAAAGGGGCTTTGTTGGTCAGTGTGAGCTTTAAGCCCTGCCTGTTTGCACATAGAGCGACCTACATGAATCTAAGCACATCCTAGTGTAGCTTATAATGCCAGCTTCAATTTAAGGCAAATAATCTCTTAACTGGATGAAGGGTCAGTGAACGGCTGCCTGGGCGACACTGACACATCCCCGGATAGCCCCCTCTGTCAAACTTTCATAGAATGTCTGCCAATAATGCAAGAAGAGTTGCCAGCAGTGATGACTTGACAGACGACCCTGCCAATCCATATCCCCTGGCTGTGAAACCAAGAGACATCCAACCAAAGAAGCTCGGCGTAAACCTGGTAGAAATTAAGAACTATGTAGACACTTCTCCTACCAACACTTCCCCTACCAACAAGCCGAAAAGGACAAGAAGCACAAGAACAACACAAGCTATAACTGCCTCCCCTACTAGGGCACTGCAAAACCCTCCACTATCCTATCCTACTAGGGGCGACAGGCACCATTTATCACAGGAGCCATACCACAAACCCATTGCACAGCCGTGGAGTAAAAAGTCTGCATGCCACAGCACATGAGAAAAAAAGCTTACCTTGCCGTCAGGTCCGCAACAAAATCAAACCAGATGCGACATCAAACGCGTACGCTCGAAATTATCTGAGCAATACTCCTGGTGGTGTGCAGACCTTTGCCTCCCAACCGCCTGATCCCCATTGAAAGCCCCTCTTAATTTGTTCTCCATTCTCCAGTTTCCAGGTAGTGGATGTTGTGTGGTGGATCTGAATTCGTTGGGCGGTGTAGGACAAAAAACAGGACACAACTTGGACATCCTATCCTAATCCATGCTGTGGCGTACACTCTCATTCCTTTTAATTATATGACCTGCTAGTACCTGCAGCTTTTGAACTCAAGAACAGCTACGCAGCACTCATTCTCGCAGGTACTTTTCACAGGAGACCCCAGAAGTATCATTAGTGCGTTGGGAAAGATGTTGCACAGCAAAAACATCTGGTGATTGTCAGTCAGGCTTGCATGAATTGACGCGCATAAATGCGTGCATGAGTTACGGACCGCCTGAACAAATAATGAAGAATTTAATAGGTTGTTGTTTGGTTTAAACAGAGTATGAGTACATAACACCCAGGACCCAAAACAAGTGAGTTCCTTCTCGAGTCCTAAACAATCGTTCGCCATCAACATGGAAACAAGCTCTCTGTGCAAGTATTAGACTGCTCAAAACTTCTCACTCCCAGTTTTCTTCTCGCAGTTCTGCGAACTCTCCCCACTTTCAGCCTCTGGAACGCTCCTCGGCGTAATCCACGTAGCGCGTTGGGGCTCGAAAAGCAATGAAGCTGCACCGTGCTGCTGCTTTTAGTAGCCCCTGTCAATCGCCCATCCTCCCACCCGTCCTCCAGAGCCCACTTAATACCAGCCATTACTGTACTAGCAGCAGCAGCTGCACGAGCAACAGTAGCAGCCATCGCACGAACAGCAGCAGCAGAAGCAGCAGTCATCCAGGAGTTCTGCCTCTCGACTCCTTGGGCAGCAGGAAAAATGCCCTGCAATCGGGAGCCCGGAGCCATCATTTAGCGTTGATCAATAGGAGGCAACGGGGAATAACCAGTCCGTTACGGGCGGTTCCGGGTGCTATGCCCATGCCAGGGTCAGACGACTCAGAAAAGGTGCAAGGGCCTGGTCAAGGGCCCGG
>Ga0307951_1000510_pt1:0-10000 | contig 22416 bp, 24 predicted proteins | sample OrgLakmetagen374_FD_201842 | JGI IMG/M metagenome (GOLD analysis project Ga0307951, IMG submission 201842) | Saline water microbial communities from Organic Lake, Antarctica - #374 | ecosystem: Environmental > Aquatic > Non-marine Saline and Alkaline > Saline | place: Antarctica: Organic... | reverse complement strand
ATCAAACAGACCATTAGCATGTCACTTTCCACAGTACGAGCCCAATAGTAGGGAGGTGAAAACTTTTGAAGATAGTGAGCTGAAAGCCTCACGGGCTGTTCTACTAAGAGCCAGGAGCAGGGGGGAAAAAAGTACTGCTCCCCTACACAGACTCATTCAAAAATTTGGGAATGGTGTGCGGCAAGCAGATCAATCTGAATACCGCGGCTGACGCGACACTTTGTTCAGAAACATAACCTTGTAAACAGGTTACAAGCGCACATATGGCTTCTCAAGACATTTGCTAATCCTGCTGGTATGTATGCGAGTCAGATTTGGGCCACTCCTTACTTACAACAAGGCAAAGAGATGGACATTCCCCTACAGAAATGGCTCTTGGAAGTGTTGAAAAGGATGTTGGGAGTCAGAGCCTTCATGCTGTGTCATGCGCGAGTGTGGATTGGAACTCTTACAGTTCAATTGGTTTTGCGCGGCAATGCGGCTATACACTTCTTTGACTAAATCCAACCGCTACACAATGAAAAAGGTTTAACATGCTGACATACAGTTGAGTACACGATCCAAAGATAGCTGGTCAGCCATATTCTTTCTGCCATGGATGGTCTGGCACAATCGTATATCTCCAAACTGAAGCTGCAAAACTGTGAAACCATTCATCTCAGCCGTTTTGTCGTGTAGTAGACCTCAGGGAGAGACTCTTGGAGTACTGGACACCTTATTCTGAAACTCATCATCCGAGAGAACACAACAGCAAACGCTCTTCTTATCACCAATGGTGTGCTTTTCCTACAAGAAGGGTCACTTATTCGCCTCACATCCTTTCCAAATACATGTTTATCAACCTGCCTTGTGATGTCATCCGTAGTACAGCTCGTTTCAGACTTCGTGTTCACACCCTACGTTTTGAGAAAGCGACATGAAATAAATAACTCCCCGCCCACCTGTGACCTGTGTGATACTGATGATGTCCAAGATGAGCAGCATAATCTTTTCCACTGCGCCAATCCCCGCGTGTCTCAGCAGGAATATACATCTCTGTTTTCCCCAACAGGAGTCCACGATGTGTCTATTTTTTTAAACCAGAACAGTAACAAGCTTCAAATTGTTCCTCCATGAACTACTAATCGCCCACAAAGGAACAGCACGAAGATCTCTGCAACATTCTCCAAGGAGCCTCCGTTACTCTCCACATCATCCTCTTGGGTGGGTGGCACCATCTACAACACTCACACCATGAAGCCTTTCAAGGAACTGAGTCTTGATTCTCAAAGAGTTAAGAAGCTTGCCTCCAAGCTCCATGTGCACTCTGTGAACTTTGCTGCTAAACCTGTCCATACCAGACGTGCCCTTTCCAGTACTGTTATCAACTCTCATCAGGAGCCGGTCTCAGGCCAAGCCTGCAACCCTCTTGATCCCCATTGATTTTTCCTTTCCTTTTCGCGGTGGAGGAGCTTTTCGGTACTTGGTACCAAAGTGGCTCCTCTTCCTTAATTTATTGTGGGGAGTGGTTTTCACTGCCTGCGTAGTTTTTCTTTTTCTTACTTATCGCTATGAGCAGTCGCACTTCTTGACTGAAGGCTTTTTTGTAAACATTGTAAACCGTATTAGCATGCAACAACTTCCAAGAAAGATCAGCAAGCCTGCACGACACATGGTCAGCTGCGCAACAATAATGATGCAAAGAACCAGGCGCAATGTTGACGGAATCCCCGGCACTACTGCTGGCGGTGTGCAGGCCTTTGCCTCCCAACCACCTGATCCCCATCAAGCAGCCCTTCGCTTTTATAATTCTTCAGGTGGAATTATCATGTTGAGTGGCTCTGCATCCGTTGGGTGGGTGGCACAGAAAACAGCATCCTCTTTTTAACCAGCCATATAGCTGTGTAACCCTTACCCTTACCCTTACCCTTAACCAGCCATGCCGATAGTTTTTACACTACTCAGCTGCATTCTTTCTTTTGTTCTATTTCTGGTAGCACAATGTGAGTGCTGATACGGGCTCTCACCTTGAAGCAAGGCACAAAAAAAGCCGTTAAATGGAATCTAGGGGGGCCGTACGCACATGATGGGTCCACAAAAAAAGCTTGCCTACGGCAAAGGTTTTAAGCATACATGATGCATGCATCACGAAAGTGTGGCTGACGCCATATCTCATTGGGGGTCATTCCTGCTGGCAGCTATGGCACCCCGCATTGTTTGCTCTGCGTGCTCCAGGCGAATCTGTAGTTCTGACAGTGCCTCAGAAGTGATCGCCTGTAAATGATCCCGCACAGTCATTTGATTATTGTAAGGTCAAAGTTTATAGATTGCTGGCAACAGAAAAGGTCTCCCGCAGCATTGGGCTGCAGTGATCTGCTTTTGGACATGCAATTAAGGTCTCCACCTTGTCGACTTACACACAACAACTGTTTTTTCTACAGTGGTGCTTTGTGATCTTGCACTGGAATTCAATTTCTTCGTGAAGCAATCAGATCGTAATGATGTGCTAATGTGAAGTACAAAGCAGACAGCCCTGGAATAGGATGAATTGCAAGTTTAAGGGGTACCTAGTCAAGCGTTAAGTGTGGTGGCATCATTACCATTGTAGCTTTGACAATTTCTTCTCAGTGACATCATACATTTAAACACTGTTAGTGATAAGAGGATCAGCATGAATTGCGTTCTTGCACCATGTAACTCGCATTCAATTTTTGAATCGAAAAGGTTCTCATACGCCTGACGCACACTTGAATAAGAGGCCAGAATTCAAATTGAAATGTGATGCGTTGCTTGCATCAGACCTAGGACGTGCTTTACGCATGCAAGGTTGAAGGGCATTCCCTGTCATTCAAAATTTGACCGACTGAAGAAGCACTGATCTAACGGATTGCTTATGCCATGCCATACCTGAGGCACCTCTTCTGACATGCACTGCAGTGACACCACCAAGCCCTCTGTAGTGTCCTCAATTTCCTCGAGCTCCTGCGCAAAAAAAGCAAGTCAAACCACCAGCTGAGTCCAGGACACAAAACAGCATCCCTTCCTAATCCATGCCAGTGGTATTTCAATACCCGTTGTTCCTTTCTTTTTCACCAGCTGAGCACGTAGATGATGTTTATGAAGAGGCTCCGGATGCAAGATTGAAAGCAAATGACTTGTGTGTTTGAGCTCACTGTCTGAAACAAGCAAGAAATTGAAAAGTGACGCCAAGAAGTTATCTCTGATTAATTTACAAGGAATCCCAAGCTGTCCTTTAACTAACTGATCATCTCATAATTCATCACTGGCACCCATTGATGCGACAAGCTGGCAGGCGAGTACACCAAATTTTAGTTGAGCCAGTTGCAGAACAATTGATCCTGAACAATCACAATGCCTTCCTTATCCACAATTGCTGCCTTACTAGCTCTGCTAAAATTGAACCAATTTTTCGGAAAATGACGTTCTGGTGCCAAAGTAGCTCTTTTTCCATAGTATGGGGAGTGCTTTTTCACAGCCTGCATCGTTATCATTTTTCTATTGGGCATTTCCTTTAGGCATAACATAGAATTTCCTGCCAACCCCTGTCATTCTGAAGTCCTGCTTATTCGCACCTGCGGAGGGTAGATCCCTGCCCCCAAGTCCTCTATGCTGTTCTGCAGGTTCTTAGTATGCCAAATGCAGTTCTCCCACGCCTCCAAAGAAGCGCCCACCAGGCTGTCTTGACCTGCAGGTGCTTCGACAGGAATGACATTCAGCCCTAGCATTTAAAAAGGCAGTAGGTTAGTGCCTTGAGAAAATGTGTAGAGTTGCTTCCTATCGTGCACGACCTTCAAACAAGGACAAACAACATAACAAGGTTTCCTTTTAAGAAATGTTTGATGGTTAGGTAATAGCACTGTGTGATGCAGCTTTTGACTATGAAAAGCTCACTACCAACATGATTGCTAATTGATGTCATCACAAAACATATGCATACGCTTACACATACATGCACACTTGCAACCCCCACCCCCTCACCTCCATTACACAAAACACATATACATACTCAAACATGCATGAACACACACACACACAACACATAGACAGTACACATACAAAACGCATAACCACACCCACACACAAACACACACACCAGCACACGCAAGGCACACCGACCTCGTAGCAGCTGGCTTGACAGAAGTTTCAAAGTGTCTGCGGCAATGACCATCAGTGCATGCCCAGAAGATGCCACATCCCTGTCCCGTGCACTAAAGGGCCCCCCATCATAGTCACAGATGCTGCTCATACTATCATCTTCTCCAGGCCCTGCTCTGCCGTTTAACTGGCTCCCTGTGTTTGTCGAGCACGATGATTGGCGCACTGTAAAAGAGAGTGCGCATCATCCTTGTTGGCAGTAAAGTATAAAAATTCGCTATTCACTTTTCTCCAGAGAGTGTGTGTGGAATGGCCTGTACCAGTTTGTGAGGCGTGTGTGTGTATATGTGTGCGTATGTGCGTATGTGTGTGTGCACGTGCGTGCGTGTGCGTGTGCTTGCTGTGCAGCTTGTGCTCAAATCACCAAATGAGCAACATGACCTGACATCATTACAACCCCTTCTCTATCACAACCACAAGTATGCAAACAAAAGGCCCGAAATACAGGCAAGCATGCTTGTCCGGATACCTACACTGATTTAAAAGTAAGCGAAGGGGGCAATTGCTTAAACAAACCAACCTGAAAGTTCTCGGGCGGAGGCGTGCCCGTTTGTAGCAATGTCAGGTTGCCTGTCCAAATCTTCTGCCTGAGACCCTTCTTCGTCACCGTTGTCATCGCCTTCTTGTATGCTTTCCATTGGTTGCTGCTCAATTTCCGCCATCTGCAAGCAAGGGGTGGAAGGACTGCTTTTTGCACAGTGACACAGCGATTTGCTACATTACAGGTAAAAGACCAACGTCTGACACGGCCAACCATATAAATAGACCAAGTTAGCAGATTGATACTGGCCGTTTGGGCAAGTGTACGCATCTAGAATTCAGTATTTCACTTTCTTCTACAACTGCAGAGCATGCCATTATGATATAAACTGGTGCATTGTATTATTAGCTATCTACTCCCTTAACTCAAACCGTACGAGAATAAATTTTGCATTTCTCCAAAACTGGATATTCATAAGCAAGCGGGTATCAACAGCAGCACCTCCTAAGCATCTCCTGATGGTGCGCTCGCAACACGGAATTGGAACCCAATATCACGTATTCAGTATCTCAGCACGCTCATCAATTGCCCAAAACCTGTCAAAAAAGGGCACGCATGCCATGAAACTACACACGCACTCCACCCCCCCCCCAAAATGACACAGTGCCTTCGACCACACCTCCCGGATTGCATCATTGATGGACCTCAGGGCGCCACCCATGCGCTTGAATAGCGCGGACTTGTTGCTCAAAGGTGCCTTGATGGTGTCACAGGTGTCCCAAACATTGGCTGCACACAACACACCACACACAAATGTGCATCCACAATTGAAAGCAAGCGTAGTTAGGTCTGGTCGCTCAGATGAGTGCACGATGCATGCTGTAGCGGGCACAGCTGATTATTGAGGTGGGATAGCTCAATGGCTTACCGACAATGGAGGAACAGGAGGCCAGTGGTCAGCTTCGATCTCTCACATTCCTTCATTCTCACCTACGGCTCGTGACACCTCTGGAGGGTTCAGAACGCTGCGGACAAGATGTGCCGTGCGCTCAGCAGAGGCTGCTATCACAAGGTCTAGGTCATGCTTTAATGTCGGGCCAGCATCTGCAGTGCAACCTTGCAGGCTCATGACCAGCCGGATGACACAGTTGAGCACATCTTCCAGCAACCCGCCTATCTCTGCAGCAGATGGCTGGGTGGAGCCGCACATGAGTCCAACTGTGTTTTGGATTCAGACGGACAAATGATTAAGGGTTTGGAAGATGAGCACACATGGGGGCATAAAAGAAGAACAATGGTGTGCATGCGTGCTTGTGTCAGTATGTGTGTAATTATGTGTCTGTTGCGTGCATGTATATGTCTGTGCACGTCTTTGTGTGTGTGTATGTGTGTGTGTGTGTGTGTGCGCGTGTGTGTCCGTGTGTGTATTTGTGTGTGTATGTGTGTGTTTGTGTGTTTGTGCGTGTGTGTGTACTTGTGTGTGTGTGTGTTTGTGTGTATATGTGTGTTTGTGCTTGTCTGTCTGTGTGTGTGTGTGTGTGTGTGTGTGTGTTTGTGTGTGTGTGAGTGTAGAAGAGAGAAAGTGTATGTGTGTGTATATGTTTCTGCAAATGTGCAGAGTTATGCAAGCGTGCGTTTGCGTGTGTTTGCTTGCATGCGTTACCTTTGGCGGCCTCCGTCTTCAGAAGTTCAGCCAGCTGCTGGGGTTCTTGCACGGTTTCAGCATCTGCGATAAGGCCTTGATTACATCTGGCAGGCAGTTGCTGGATCTGGTCAGAAATGGAATTCACTAGAGTTTCCATCGTGGGGAATTTTATTAAGAATAATAAGTTTGTAGCGTTTCAAACCAATGAAGCAAGCTGATTCATGGTTCTACTGCTGATTCATGGTTCTGGGCCATTATCTTTAGATTCCATTTCGCCGTTTATTATGGGCTGTCCGCAACAAAAATAATTTGTCGTGGGAACCTGTGGGAACCCTTGTTTCCTCCTCTCTTGCTCTTGCATTGTACATAGCGCGCAGCTGCTTTCTCCTTGCATAAATCTTGTTTCATCTTGCCAGGGCTTCTTGGCGCGAGATCGAATTCAGAGTAAGCAATAACAAAGAAGTAACTTAAAGAAATCTGCCTGTATGTCTCTTGGCGGGGGGAAGGTGCTGAAATCGGGCTGCTTATTGGGACCTGCTATTGGGACCTGGATGCTGAGGGGTCTCAGGAAGCAGATGAAAGTGCCTTGCATGTCCAGGTATTGATGCAATACAGGTACACTTTGTGCTCTCTCAGGCACAGGGTGTATGGGTGACAGGCTGAGAGCTGGGTTATGGCGAATCAGCACCTTTCCCCCGCCAAGAGACAGGCAGTTTCCTTTTAGTTATTTTTTGGTTATTGCTTATTCAGAGTTCGGTCTCTTGCCCATTTTCAAGTTTTCAGTTCGGGGGGAGGGATTCCTCTTCCCAGAACTGGACATCAGTATTGAGAACCGCCATGGATTTGCGAGCTGAGGTAAATAATCTCTTTTTTTGTTTTGTCGTGGGACTCCCGAATGTCGTGTGTCTCTGCATCCATGGGGGTGCAAATAAACACATACAAAACAACCTTTCCTAATCAATGCCGGTACACTTAGACTATCTGTGTTCTTTCCCCCCCCCCCCTCTTTCTCCTTATTTGTTTTCAATTTTTGCGAGCATAGTTGCAACCCAGATCAGCCAACTTAATTTTCGTTCTCATCAGGACGTACTTTTGGCTTCTCCCTGTATCTAAGCTTATGGTTTAATGTCACGGTTTTCTTCAGCAGGAATGAATCTGCGATTCCCTCCTTCACGTACAACGGCACACCTCTGGAACTTGTCACTCAATTCAAATACCTTGGAATCACTCTTATTTGGGATGGAAGTAAGCATGCACACAGTTGCTGAGAAGATGGCAGACAACTTCAGGTCTGCCATAGCCAGAGTTTACAGAACTGGTGACAGCAAGGGGATCAAATACAGAAAACGTGCCATGCTGTGGCTTTTCCAGATCTTCGCATTGACAGCTGGTCTATACGATTTTCAATATGGGCCTCTTCTTCTCTGACATATAATTCCATTCAAAAATTACCCCTGCACACGTTCCTTGGCTTCCTGAAAAGATACTCCTGGGTGTCGAGAAAGGTAAGGTACTGATACTCACTGCGTGCTCTGCGAAACAGGTTAAATGCCAATTTTTTTCTATTGGTTCAAATGCATCATACGATTCTGGAATAGTATACACTCTTCAAACAATCCTCTTCTTAAGAAAGTTGTGCGGGCTGATTTTCTTATTGAAAATAAGAGTGATATGGACTTATCAGGTTCTGCACGCACTCCAAGATTTCCCTGCGGCTCAGCGATTTTTGGATGCCATACGATCTCGCAAGTCTATAATCAATCTGAAACGGTTCGAGCTTATCCTGCACGAACATATCACTGGAGGCTGGAGAGAACTTGACAATTTGACACCACATGAGACTCACCATTCCAGCAGAATTATGAAACCGTATCACACACATTTTGGCGTGCCTCTGAGGATTGTTCCTAGCTGGTGGGATGACAAAAATATCACAAGCCTATGTTGCCTCTTTACCTGTGCTTGGATATTTCCAACATCAGCCGTGCACTTTCTTGCCTTTGCCTCTCTGGCCATAACTTTATGGTTTAAAGAAGGCGTTATAACAGGAGGAATAGAAGGCTTGATGAGCTCAGGAGCTGTGACAATTGTGACTGGCACACTGTCCAGGATGAGGAACACATTTTGCTGGAGTCCACATGAACATCTTGTTAGCCTTCGCACACCGCACCACTAGCTTGCCTTTCCACCTCAGTATGAAGATAGCCTAACTTCTTTGTGGACCTTTTTGAACCAACCAGATATTTGCGGTGTAGCCTCTTTTGTGGCTGAGTGCCTAGCCCTTTTCCCTTGCTTTGTTCTGATATCTTTCTGGTTTCGTTTCAGGCTTTTTCCAAGCTTCCACTCAGATGCTCATTCCCAGAGGCATATATAGCGATGTAAACTTACCTTAACCCTGCAAGTCAGCTTGATCGACGCATTACGAGCTTGAAAGTCAGAATGCACCCGCCCTCTCAATGCAGTCAAGGGCGGGTGCCGTCTGTCTTGAAAAGGCGGCGCTTGCAAATCTAACCAGCAGCTGAAATTCATGGTAATCTTCCAGAGGGGGCTAACGGAGGAAATGCCTGAAGATTCATTCAGAAGGCAGCCACTCACAGCCACTTCATCCGATTATGCCCAGTTTTATGTGGGTCGCTTTGCGTGCTGAGATAGACTGGATTAAGCACACATGGTGCATTTCATGTGGTGATTTCCATGGGAAAATGGCTAAAACACCAACCACCCAGCCGTTTTCTTTCATTTTTGTTGCGATGGTATTCTTTTCCAATAATAATTCTACACCATTAAAAATATTCCAGAATGGTGCAGTGGGTGAGTTGGTATGAACAATTTGTGGTAAGAAATGGCCTGCACGTCACAGCAAATTAAGCACACGCGCCAATTTGGCAATCTCCAAATTTTACATCTATGGACAGAGCAAGGAATCATATTTCATATTATGTAAATATTGGAGCTTGCCAGTCATGGCGCCCATGCTCAATCCACATTTTAAAAACACCCTTTTCTTGGCTCAGTCAGCCCCCTCTGGTAATCTTCCAGGCGAGCAGCCAGTCATACTTCTTGACAGAATGCCTTTTGTCTTGCAATCTTGTTATCTTGAGATTCATGGTACTCTTTATCCAGTTCCTGTCGTGGTATGGCTGGAGGCTCAAACAACCCATATGGAACTGCCCTGAATGGTCCAGGAACACCTACACAACTACTTCGCTAAGTGTTGGTATTATTTCTTGGGATCATGGACACCACTCCTTCTTGGTGCGTCATGCGTGAGTGTGGTCTCGAGCCCTTACAATTCAACTGGTTTCGTGCTACATTGCGCCTCTACAATTCTCTGACTCAATGCAACAGCACCACTGCCAAAAAAGTACTACATGCTGATATGCGGCTCAGCTCCAGGACTGATGATTGCTGGTTTTCACACGTTTTCTCAGCCATGACTGGCCTGGTTCAAGATTACATGGCCTCAACCCTCTTACGGGCACCACGATCCGTACAACGAGGCGTATGGTGGTGATGTGGGGAGTGAGAATGAGGAGTGGGGGGATCTAGAAGAGGCAGAAGTGGGGCTTGATCAATCCCATAGGGATTGGCAGGAGAGGATGCATCCATATGGAGAGGAAGAAGGGGAGGAAGGGGAAGAACAAGGGATAGGAAGGTGGCCGGCCTGAGCATGGGCACAAGCTTAAGCTCTTGGTTTGGAATGTGCATGTGGATTTTTT
>Ga0307951_1000509_pt1 | contig 22467 bp, 29 predicted proteins | sample OrgLakmetagen374_FD_201842 | JGI IMG/M metagenome (GOLD analysis project Ga0307951, IMG submission 201842) | Saline water microbial communities from Organic Lake, Antarctica - #374 | ecosystem: Environmental > Aquatic > Non-marine Saline and Alkaline > Saline | place: Antarctica: Organic Lake... | reverse complement strand
GCAGGAGGAGGGCAACGCCTGTAGCAGCGGGGGGGGAGAGAACAGCACGGGAGGTGGGCCTTTTCTAGAAGTAAGTGAGTATGTTGGCTGGGGCGTGTCTGGCAACTTCCTCACGTTCCAGCCTGCCCCTGGGAGCCTTCTGGACGCCAGCATGGCAGCCCACATCGCAGCCATGGTGGCAGCTGCCGTGCAGCCGCCGCGTGCGGCCGCCGACGGCCAAATCGGATTCAAGACAGGCGCCGAGCAGGAGCTGCCACTCCCGCTGGCGATGGCATGGAATGTGATATGTCAGCTGCTGTTTTGGGACCCCCCTGATGCTCACCCCACGCGCATCATGCACCCTGGAGCCCCTGGGGGCGTTTCAGATCATGCACTCTCAGGGGAAAGGGGGGCACACACTTCGTCGTCCTCTCCCTCCAAAACAGAGCCCCCCCCCGTGCCCCTTCCTGCCACTGATCTGGCTTGGCTGCTGGCGTTGCCGTTCCTGGTGGTACTGGCGGCCATCCTGTACACGGTGCTGCTTCGTCCCTCTGTGGGCGTGGAGGATTGGGAGCGAAGTGCCAGTGCTGCTGCTGCGTCTCCCGTAGGTAAGCACGGCAAGGTTGCTGTTCTTGTTGAGCCATCTCATTTGCATGGTCTGTTCTCGCTTTTTGCATGGCACATGCAGTCATCCTTCTCGTTTTTTAACGCTTGTGCCAAACGTTGTGAGGGAGGAGCACATTGGACACTCCTCTCTCACAACAGCGCTATTCTGTCTCCCTCCCTCCCTCACTCTCTCTCTCTCTCTCTCTCTCTCTCTCTCTCTCTCTCTCTCTCTCTCTCTCTCTCTCTCTCTCACTCACTCACTCACTCACTCACTCACTCACTCACTCACTCACTCACTCACTCACTCACTCACTCTGTGTCTTATTCTCTCTCTCTCTCTCTCTCTCTCTCTCTCTCTCTCTCTCTCTGTGTGTGTGTGTGTGTTAGTCTCATTCTTTCTCCCTCTCTTTCCCCTCATTTTGCAGCACCTGAGTTTGAGGCAGAGGCCTTGAGACAGAGAGAAGAGTCTGTGGACGACGGTGACGATGGTGATTTTTACAGAGAAAGACGGATGCGTGCAGGCATCAGCCCGGCACCTTCATTGCCCCCCTCACCCATACACCCGTGGCTGCAGCAGCACCCACATCAACAGCAGCAGCAGCAGCAGCAGCCGCCGCCGCAGCCGCCGCCGCCGCAGCAGCAGCGGCTGCAACACCTGTTTCAGCATGCAGTGGATAGCGGTAGGCTGCCACGACGACGGAGGGGTTACCAGGAGGAGGTGCGTGAGCGCATGGGTGTATGTGTGTTGTGTGTGATTGGGTGTGTGACTGTGTGCTGCTTACAAGTGTGTATTACTGGCACATCTGTGGGCTGTGCGTAGGTTCATGTGTTCATGTGTGTGCCCACAGTGTTACACTGTGCCCTTTGCATTCAGCATGCACGTAATGTATTTCTAGCAGTAGTAGTTTATGCGCTGTTTCACGGCCAGTCTGTAAGGCCAGCTCAGACTGAAATGCACTCATATGCACAGAAAAGGGGATTACAAGTTCGCTGATACGTATAAATCATTGAACTCAACCGCTTGTGTGTGCGTGCTCGTGTCCAGTACATGCATGAACAGTATAGTATGCTTTCGTCACAACAGGAGGAGTGTTGCAATCAGGGAGAAATAGTATATAAAACCCTTACGTGTCCAAATACAGCCATTTGCACACAAATGTACACATACACACACAATTGTACGTGTTTGTGCATGTGCCCATACCAGGTACCGGAATTAGAAATTAATCTCAATCCTCAAACAAATGAACGCACACACAGGAACGCAGCCGCTCACGCACTCAGTCTTACCAGCAAGGGGGTAGTGCAGTGTCTAGCTTGCAAGGTGACCCACACAAGAGCAGACCTGGGCTGCAGGTGCGCAGTGTGACTGTGGAGGTCACTCACTGTCTATATTTTGTGCAGGAATCGTGTGTGTTTGTAGGATGCGTGCATGTCCGTCGTAACGTGTGTGTGTACTGATGTTTGGTGTGATTCGGCAATGCGCACTCATGTATGCCCTCACGTCTATGGCATTGTGCACTTTAAATTTCAACACAACACTCACGCTCGTGTCATCAGCAGTGACAACAACGCATGTCTCAGGTCACAAAACAGTGCAGGGGTTACAGAGATATGATGACGCAAAGTTAAATGGGACTATTTGGCTTGCAAAGGGGTGGGCCGTTCATGGGGACTGCCACCAGGGTTCGACCGTAGGACCTCTAATTACTCTTTTTTTTGCACAATGTGACCTTCTTAAGGCGTTTTAAACAGAATCATCTTATTTGATCGCGACACACTGCGAGGGGTCGAAAAACGTTTGCAGTGTGCAGTGCTACAAGTACCCTTCCGGTATATGTATATGTGATATGTGTGGACGTGCAAGCGGGCATGTGCAGATGGTGATGAGCACATTTTTGGACATGATGCATGCTGCAAACCCTAGCTTGAGCTACAAGAGCTCATGCAGAAGCGCACATGCCCCTTGGACGCCTACTAACACGGCCACATTGTCAGGGGCCAAGCTGTAGGAGGATTCGATATGGCTACAGCACTCTTTCATAGCCCACTTACACACAATTTCTGTTTTCAATTTAAGGTCAGGCAGCAAGGGTTCATGTGCTTTCACGAGTTTGCAAACCGCCTGACTAAAGTTTTAAGCCTCACACATGCATCTAAACATTTTTCCTGCTCGTTGCAGATCGGGCTGCAACAGTTTGTGGACACAGCGCGCCCTAGAGGCTATCGAGGCCACTCAGTGGCATCGCTGACACAGGTGCAGGGAGAAATGCAAGGGGGGCTGTGTGTGTATAGTATGGTGTGTGCTGTATGTGTGCATGCGTGCGTAGCGTTTGTGGTCATTACACTTTTGAGGCATTGCAGTGGTACTGCTCACCCCGTTGGGGGAATCAATTAGGCAGTTTGCTGGTTTGCTGATCTCTCCTTACATCCTAGCTGCTTCAAGGCCACAAAGCAGCTCTGTTCATTTTAGGTATCATCAGCCTTGGGCATGCATGCTTGTGCGCTCGCAGCTTCTTTCTGTATTTCTACGGATTGTTAATCCTTCTATCTCACCCTCTGTGCTTCCATACAACAGTTTTATGCTGCTTGCCTCGTTATGTGTGCTCAGAGATGTGTCCCTTCAAGTGTATATAAACTTACAACTATACACACGTACGATTGCACTTACATATGAACACACACAACCATAGACAAACATGCTAACACACACACATACACACACATGCGTACACACACACGCACACGCACACACACATGCGTACACACACGCACACACATATATGAACACATGCGTACACACAGAACCGTGACCCAGTGACAGGCCAGCCCATCACCCAAGGGCCCCACGCAGGGCTCCCCCCGCTCTTACAGCAGCAGCAGCCGTTCCTTGGAGCAGCTCACGCTCTAATGACCAACCAGCAGCTTCCGCTCCACCAGCTCCAGCAGCAACAGCAGCAGCTCCAGCAGCAACAGATGCAACAGCAACTGGGGCTGCAGCCGCAGCAGCAACAGCGACAGCAGCTTGAGCACCAGCACCAGCGCCAGCAGCAACCGCAACAGCAGCAACAGCAACTGCAGGGCCATGTTGATGGAGACAGAGGAGGGATGTACTGGAAGGGGGACAGTGGTGGTGGCTTGCAAGGCAAAGAGGAGAGCACAGGGGGAGCAGGGCTGGGACGACTCATGAGCAGCAATTTCTGCGCTGCTTTGCGCGCAAACACCTTCCCCTTTGCACAGTCTGAAGCGCAGCTCCAGGCAAGTTGTGTGTATGCATGTATGTGCGCGTGTGCATCTGTGTGTAGGCGCAGAGTGCAGAGCAGCAGTTTCTGCGCTGCTTTGTGCGCAAACCCATGTCTATTTTGTATGATCTGAGACGCAGCGCCAGGCATGTATTGTGTGTGCGCATGCATGTGTTGTGCTTACAAGTGTAAAGCCACAAGCATGCACATCGACACGAATTCACATAATCAAACACATGTGCACGCACCCCAACTAACAGGTATCTGCAGTCAGTTTAAAAGGTACTGGAGAAGGTGCTGCTCTTATCCTTCAACGCACATGTGCTCACACACACACACACACACACACACACACACACACACACATGATAACACAAACATGCGCCTCCACGAACATATGCACATACAAGCGCACACATACGCCACACATTAAACACACATCACAAATACTGCAGGCCAGCAAAGAGGTGCAAGAGATACTGCTGTTCCCTGAGCAGCAGCAGCCACAGCTGCACACTCGCCCCAACAGCCAGAGCCACCGCCAGATAATGGGGGGAGAAAGCGTTGCTGACAAAAGGCCGGGTGTGGGAGGCCCATGGTGTGTGTGTTTGCATGTATGTGGGTGTGGGTGTGCTTATGTACTAGGTGTGGACGCCACTGGTGTACTGGGTGTGTCTGTGCTGTGCACGGGTGTGTATGTGTGTGTGTATGCGTGTGCCTGTTTTTCTCCTGAAGAGGCTGGGTATGGGAGGCTATGTGGTCTGGTCTTCATTTGTGTGTGTATGTGTCTGCGTGCCTCAAGTAAGAGTGTTTGTGACGTTGAATAAGGAATAGGCCCATGCCTTCTATTGGATAATTTGTGGACATAATTGCAGAGCAAATCAATATGACAGGCTAAATTGCTAACGACTGCTCACAGTAAGCGCAGGAAGCATGGGATGAAGCTCTGACGCACTTTGAATTGATGAATGATATTAGAGTGACAAAGCCACGTGATGCCGACAGCAGTAGCAAACGGAAGCATCACAATTACATCTTAGGCGCACAAACACTCTCACACGCATACACACACGCTCACCTATTATGCGCACGCACACACAGAAGCACACACGCACCGTTTTCCTCCTCTCTCTCTCTCTCTCTCTCTCTCTCTCTCTCTCTGTGTGTGTGTGCGTGTTTTTCATACACACACACACGTGTACACACACAAAACGATGCAGGATCTCACACCACCATGCCGTTGACAGCAATAGCAGTGGCAGTGCACGCATGAGTGCCAACGGCCGCTCCATATCAGAGGACCTCGCAGCTTCAGAAGGTTAGTGGGCTTGGTGTTTTTGCACGATGCAGGATACCTTCTGCTCTGTCTTTTGCTCTGTACTGCTGTGAATGCCTCTAACCTGTTAACGTGTGTGTGTGTGCTTGTGTTCCTGTCGCCGAGTCATTCCTTCTGATGCAATTTTCTCCCCAATAGCACAACCCAATACACACAATAACGCAAAATGCACACATACACACACAAACACACATATACATACGCACACACACACTTGGCCACAGGTGGGCCCACACTCTTCCCCCCAATCACACATCCCAAATGCACACACCAAAACACACACACACATACTTTGTCACAGGTAGGCCTACACACCTCCCCTCAACCACACAACTCAAATTACACGCACGCACGCACACACAAACACACACTCTTTGCCACAGGCGGTCCCACCAACAACCCCACCATTACCGCCGCCACCAGCAGCAAACCCCACAAAGGTTTCACTGCAGCACCCAAGCTCCACCACCAGCAACAGCAACAGGGCTCCCCACACTCTCTCCCTGGCAGCCCTGCATTGATTGCCACCGCTGCTTCTGGTGTGGGCGTCAGTGCTGACAGCACCCAATGCAAAGAGCCACGGGGGGCTAGAGGTGTTGCCGTCCAGGTAGGTGCTCATTTTTGTTGGAAGAGTGCATCTGTTCTCTTGCTGCCGTTGAAGCAGCTGTCTGGATTTGACTCTTCACGATAGGGCTGCCTGCACACACACACACACACATACACACACACACGCACACACACACACGCACAAGCACATGCAATCATACACATGGCTCTCACACAAACACATACACACATGCAAAGACGTATTGAAGATGCAGAGGAGGAGGAAATCGTGGTTAAGGATAGGTAGAGGGGTGCCACACATTGCCTTAGCATTTCATTAAGTATGTGCACTCAGGGCTGGTGCAAATTTCAAAAAAGCAATAGCACGTGGAATTGGGATGAGATGCCTGAATAACACATTTTGCGCACTCTACCAAAAATTGCTCAAAAACAAATATTTCTCTTGCAAACGGACATATAAACGCACACACGAGCTCACAGACAAAGTCATACACACACGCACTTTCATACACAGTCACAAGGTACACACTTTCACACAGACACATACACACTCCCACTATTTGCTCTCACACGCCTAGGGTATGACCGGAAGGGAAGGCAGTAGTTTGGCAGGGGGGGGCATGCTGGAGGTGGCAGGCACCAACCAGGTGACACTCATTCTTCACAATCACGCATGCGCACACACGCACACACACGCGCTTATCTTTTTGTACACACACACACACACACACACACACACATTGCAAACGCGCATGAAAATGGCGGTGGCGGGCACCAGCCAGGTGACACACGTTCTTACAAACACACACACGCACGTACTTGCACCCCTTTGTACACACATACTGCAATCACGCACACACTTGCACACGCACATATGCACACACACACACACACACTCACACAGGGGGTGGTAGGTGCCTCTTCTCTAGTGATGATGTCGACAAGTCAAGGGAGCGATAACGTTAGGGGGGCTTTGGGGCAATGGGACCCCCATAGAGAGGTGTGTGTTGTTAGAGGGGAGGGGGGGAGGGGGGGAATGCATATATTTGTGGGTGTGTGGGGGAGTGCGTATAATTGTGATTGTATGCGTGTATTAATGTGTATGTGCTGCAATGCATAGGTGTCACGCTCACACACAGATGTGTACGGGTCAGTGAAGAGTCTGTCGGATTGTGCATTCTTTCTGCGTGTGCAAGGAGAGCTCGTGAGCTGAGTACAACATGTTGAAAGGAGGGGCATTGCGTGTCCTTAAACCCGTGACTGGTGCTCACCATATAGGGGACACCTCTCCAGGGTGGACGTTTGTGTGTATGCGTGTGCGTAAGTTCCTTGATCGTTTTACACAACGCTACCCGTCATCATGCGTGCAAGTCGTCAACAAGTGCCTCCTGTGTGCAAACGCGTTGGACTTGTGCATGCATGTGTGTATGTTTGTTGCTTGTGTCTATCTGTGAGTGGCTTCCTCACACCCTGCACAGGTGCACGTGTGCACTGAATGCCAGATTGAGAGGCTGCGATGCGTGTGTAGGCACGCGCCTGTGTGCAGCCGTGTCTGTCTGTCTGTGTGTGTGTCTGTGTATGTCTGTGTATGTGTGTCTGTGCCTGTGACTGTGTGTGTCCGTGTCTGTGTGCACACATGTGTCTGTGTGCCCTCATGTTCTCGCTGCACTCAGGCATGAGTTGCTATTGTTAGCTTTTTGTAGGTGCCCCAGGCATGAAATGCCATGGCACGTTTTTCGCAAGTGCTTGTGTGCATATGTGTGCGTGTGTGCGTGTTTTTGTTTGCTTGCATTCACACTGCACCCAGGCATGAAATGCCATGGTACACTGTGTGCTTGTTTGTGTGTATGTGTGAGTGCTGCACCCGTTGTAAGTTGTTGTAAACCACACGCCGTAACCACATGTCGTAACCCATAAGTTGTAAACCCACACGTTGTAAAACTGTCAATTTCTTGTGACAGGTGCAAGATCTTATTGGAGGCATCTTGGGGGGATGTGGTGACCGGCTGCAGCTGAGCGAGCTCATTGGTCAAGGGGCTTCCGGACAAGTGTATCGAGGTGCGTATTTTGTGTGTGTGCATGTGTGTGCAAGCTTGTATGTGCATGTCTGCACGTGCGTGTGTGTATGTATGTGCGTGCGTGCGCGTTACTTTGTTATAGCACTTAAACAAGGCTGCTTTGGGACAGATGGAGTGGCAGATGGATTGCGGTACGCTTATATAATGTCAACCATAGTGTTGTAGTATGCGTATGTGGTAATACGTTGAGCACTGGCATGCATGCGTATCTGCAAAAGATTAGCAGCTGAATGGGTTTACTTGCTGAAGTGCATCGGGAAGATTGTGCAGCAATTAGTTCTGCGTGTTACGTTGTTGGTGTGCTCGTGTTGTTACGTCAGCATTTGTAACGGGTCCATTATCTCGTCAGGACAAGAGGTCGTGCTGTGCGGCTGGTGCTTGTGCGCTGGCACTACGCCGTGCCCGTGGTTTTTTAAAAGGTTTTGGGGCGTGTAGCATTTTAAGCAGGGCTGTGCATTGACGCCGTCAGAGCGATTTTGCACCGTAATTACGGTACGGTGGACGGTCCGTACCGTCAGAGCGTCAAAATGACGGTGTCTCAGAAATGACGGTGTCGACCGTCCAGACGGTCGAGGGGACCGTCCACGTAACTACTGTGTAAACCCCTTTTTTGCTGTGAAAAGTTGAGACCAGGATTCGAATCCTGGTCAAGACACAAAATTTTCTTTTTCTTTTCATTATTATATCAATCGTTTGTTTATACAAATAGTACTCATGCAACATTTTGAAATGAGGAGAAACGAGCCAAAATGGCCATTCTGGGGTCAAAAAACCATTTTTTGGCCTTATTGCGATTTTTGGACCTTACCGTCCACCGTACCGTCATGCACCGTCCAGACGGTCCCTAAATTTCGAAATGACGGTCTGACACCGTCATTTACAGCGTCCACCGTCAGACCGTATTTTGACGGACCGTACCGTCACACCGTCATTGCACAGCCCTGATTTTAAGTCCTAAAATGATACGCAGGGTGCTCTTGCCAAAAAAGTGTGTAGCGCAAGTTTTTCCCAAAAAAGGGGCCAAATTTTTGGCTTTTGTTGTACAAAGTGGTTCTCATACAGATTGAAAAGGACTTTGCGCAGGAAATGTTTGGGTTTTTGCGCCCAAATCGCAAGTTCTGGAGTGTTTTATAGAGGGGCGATAGCAAAAGGGCAAAAGAGCGAGCCTGCTGGGGCTCGAACCCTGGTTTCTGGGTGACCAGCCAAAGGAACAAAGCTACACAGAATAAACCCTAAATTTGTTCTATGTCGCGCACGCTCGACACAGGGTACTCCGCGACGCTTTGGTGTGTCGCCTTAAAACCCCTAAACAGCGACAAAAAATGCTTAAAATGCGACGCGTCGCCCTTGATAAAACACTTGTTCAACTGCAGCACTGCGCTGTGCAACTCTGCTTGGCTGACTGAAGCGCGGTGTGGTTTGCAGGGATGATGAATCCATGCGTGCATGAGAGTAAGAATGTAGAACTTTAAAGCAAGAAACGTGGTGTTTTACTTTTTCCAACTGCTTCACAAAAGGGTGTGGCGTTTTCTATATTATGATGCTACAGAGAGGTGGTGTGTAAACATTATATCACTGTTGTGTGCTTGAGCAATTTGTCTGCATCAGCATGAGAGGGAGGTGGCATTTTGATGTTGCCGTTACAGTTTCACTTTTTACTTTTTACACTGTATACGTTAAAGCATTTGTGCACAACAAGTACATGATGCTACAGAGAGGTGGGCAACCTGAAAGTTGTCACCAAGGTGTGCTTTACTTGCGTGGCGCAACCTGGACGTTGGCTGTCAAGGTGGTCGTGTTTTTGTGGTGTTTTTGATGCATACTTACCGACAAAACTGTTGCCTGTTCCCACAGGGAGGTGGCGCAACCTGGACGTTGCTGTTAAGGTGGTCGTGTTCCGGGAGCGCAGCGGAGCAGAGCATATGTCCAGCGACCGTGCCATAATGGAGGTGGCGGCGGCGAAGTCGTGCGTGCATCCCAACGTAGTAAGTGATGTGGAGGGGCGTTTAGTTTTTTGTGTGCGTGTGTGTGTGTACGTGTTTGTGTGTGTGCTTCGTCCCCCCTGTCGAGATTCACAGTTGCATGCTGTGTCTCTTTATAAACGTGGCCACATAGCCTATTCCCTATCTAATGGAGGTCGTTGGTGAGCTTGCATGGCTGCCAGAGCTGTACAACAACTCACGATCTGTGTGTATAGAGAACAAACAAATTGTGGTTTGAGTGAGCGGGCGTGCGCAAACAGCCATGCGTTTGACCGTTGTACCCGCACGCAAATGCTGCACTGTGTACCCACATCTACTGCACACCCCAAACACACACTAGCAATCACTTACACACACAAGCAGCGGCGGCCTCTTATCGTACAAACTCGTGCACTCATTAACACACACACACATCACGCGTGCAGGTGAGCACGTACAGCTACGACATCATGCCGGTCACTGTCAACCCGGTGGGAGCGCCTAACTTGCATGTTGAGCACAAAATGGAGGGGCCTTCAGAGTACAAGCTGTACCTAATACAGGTCTGCTGCTCTCATACCACGGTGCCTGTAATTTAGTTTGTTTATACAGGTCTGCTGCTCTCATACTACGGTGCCTGTAATTTAGTTTGAGGCAGGGTTGTTCAGTTCGGGGTTCGGTCAAAAGTTCAGGTTCGTGAACTTTCACGCATTTTATCGAACCCTAAAAATGCCGTTCGTTAGCTATTAAAAGTTCGTCGAACTTTATGCCCAATTTTCGAATTTCTAGGTCCAAAATCGCAGCCCAAAATGCAGGAAAGAGCCTTAGATGGCCGTCAAATGTTACGATTTTTTCTGCACTCATTAATTATAATATGATATATTCATGTAAGACAATACAAGCATGTTTCAGACGAGTATGACCATGGAAACAAGCAAAATCCTCCATTTTCGAAATTGCACATCAAACTGCTCAAACAGTTCGAGGGTTCTCAAAGCACGAGCTGGACAACGGTGCTTGTAGCTCTGTTTGACTTGTGTGAAGATGCGATGGGAAAAGGGACCCTCAGTGAAAAAGCTCCCCACCTAAATCAGTCTGTGCTGTGAGTTCTGCGGCTAACTGCGTTGCATGAGATGCTGTGATCAATCATATGATGACGTTGTGTACGTTGCGTTTGTGATGAGATGTGTCAAGTATGAATCAGATGGATCCATTAAGTACTGCTGCACCTACAAAACTAAGTCAGGGCTGTCCAGTTCGTTCTTCTGGGAGCAAAGGTCCGTTAAGGTTGTGGCAGTTCGTACCTTGTCAAACTGTTCAAATGAACCCATTTGCAATTTGAGAATGGAGAAGTTTGCGGGTTTTCATGATAAACTTGCAACAATATGGCATAGGCTGTTTTGAATACTTGTAGTATATTATAAGTAATGAGTTTACCAAAACAATCAGAACGCTTGACGGCCACCTAAGGCTCTTTCCTGCTTTTGGACTGCAATTTTTGACCCGGGTTTTCGGGAAAAGGTGCAACGTTCGCCGGGCTTCTAAAAGTCCTTGGACGGCATTTTTAGTACGATTGTGTGAAAATTCCAAAATGGCACCAACCCAAATTTGAACCATCCTGTATCATCTGTATACCTGTGCCATATCCACATGACTGAAGCCATTGTCGCTTGAAATTTCAGCGCCTGACTTGCTTCACACACACGCATACACACACAAACACGCATACACATGCACGCATACACACACATACACACACTCGCATGCATGCCCACACGCACACACTTTCTACATGTAGGAGCTGTGTCAGGCTACGCTGCGTGCCGCGCTGGTTGAGTGCATGCTGCACGACAAAGATACTGGAGAGCCGTACATGGTGGGTTGTGTGTTGCATTGAGACCTTTGTGTGTATAGTGATGTTTTAGGAAAGCTGGCTGATACCTGTGTGTGTGCGTTTGATTGAAGTTGAAATTGAGCTTGCATATGAAATGGCTGCACTAGGCTGTGTGTGATTGCATATGAACTGGCTGTATTAGGCTGTGTGTGATTGCATGTGAATTGGCTGTATGTACTGTGTGTGATTGCATGCAAATGGCTGTGTTAAACTGTGCGTGATTGCAAACGAGACAATCGTATTTGGCTGCTTTGATGGTAAATATGCCAATGAATTTGAGGCACTAGATAGCAGTTGAACTTTGGTGTGTATATTGTCAGCAATCCAGTGTATGAGCATGCACATCTTTTCGAACGCTTTTGCAGTCATTTGTTGGTATTTAGCATTATCTCTCGCCTACCAAAAAAGTGGTGATAGTGACAGATACTGTGCTCTGACCTGTGGTGTGCAAACGCATACATACACAGACCCAGACACCTACACACCTACACACACAGAAGCTGCCAACAACAGAGGCTATTAACTAGGGTTGGCCAGAACCGTATATACACACTGTATATGACCGTATGTATGGTGATTTCTCTGCAAAAAATACCGTATATACATCGTATATACACCGTATATACGTATATATGTATGGTTCTGGCCAACCCTACTATTCACACCCAATGAAACACAGATTCACACACAAGTATACACACGCAAGCATGCATGTGCGCAAAATAGCGTCATCACACTGTTTCTATACACTGTAGAGAGCATTAACACAAACGTACATACACACACACACACTCGCACATGCACGCATGAGTTTGCACGTGCACAAGAGAGCGTCACCGCACTGCTTCTGGACATTGCGTAGGGCAATCACACACACACACACTCACACACACATACACACACACGCATGAGTATGCACGTATACAAGAGAGCGTCGCCACACTGCTTTTGGACATTGTCGAGGGCAACCACACCCACACCCACAGGCGTACACACATATACACGCGTATGCATGTGCATAAGAAGTGGAGCCTCATCACACTTCTTTTGGACATTGTAGAGGGCATTCCCCCACCCCACCCACCCACACAAACACACACACACACGCATGTACATGCATGTGCGCAGGAGGGCGTCATCGCGCTGCTTCTAGACATCGTGGAGGGCATGGAGTTCATCCACACTAAGAACATCATCCACGGCGACCTCAAGCCAGAAAATGTGCTCCTCGCGGCCGACCAGAACTCTCCAGTGCAGATGGTGGCAAAAATCACAGGTGTGTGTGTGTATGTGTATGTAGTTGTGTGTATGTGTGTGTGTGTGTGTGTTTGTGTGTGTGTGTGTGCGCCCGTGAATGCGTGCCTGTATTTGCATGGAAGTTTTTGTCTGCCTGAGTAAGTGTGCCACGGTGCCTTTCCATACTACAGGGCAGGGTAGGAATACTTAATTGTAATGAGCTGTACTTTTGTTTAATGTTCCGTGGTCAGGCAGAAACTTTGTGTGGAATTTCCTGCGCCACCTCTCATTCTCCCAAGTGCAACCTTTATGTACCCTTGCGACAGAGTCATGAGCATCCATCACCTCACAGACTGAAACTACCCCCACTTTATGCAAGTTTTTGACACAAACCTGCTGCTATTCTTTCTGCAGATTTTGGACTCTGCTCAGCTATTCTGCCCGGCCAATCGCACGTATCCAACTACGGCAATGGCACGTAAGTGCCTCCTGCCTTCTTCCGTGGCATAAGTGCTATGTCGTTTTCTTTGCAAAAACTTCCGTGCTTGCATGTTGCATATAGCATACGATAGCTCATTGATTGTGCATTTTTCAGAGCAGCTTTCATTTGAGGCAATCTGTCGAGGTGAGCATGCCTTAGTTGGGTTGCGCAACTTTATGGCCTGTCAGGTGTTGTTTTGGTATGCCCCGTAAAGCAACAGCTTGCTTGGAGTAAATTGACAAAGCTACTAACTAGCTGCAATACCTCTGTTTTGCGCACAGGCCTTATTATGTCGCTCCGGAGATCGTGAGCGATGGCAAGCTGACAAAGACCAGCGATGTGTACAGGTGATTGCATGCTCGCTGCTGCTCATCATCAAGCACAGTACCAGATGGTACTGTGACGTTTTTTGTGTGAAGCTGTACATAACAGTACGTTCCTGCTTGCCGGTGCTTCTTAAATTGGACTACTTACAATGGAGTGTAAAATCGTGGCTACTTACAATGGAGAGTACAATCGTGGCTACTTGCAATGAGAGCACAATCGTGGCTACTTGCAATGGAGAGTACAATCGTGGTTACTTGCAATTATGCTCGCATCACTTTTAGGGGGCAACACAATCCTGAATGTGCACAGACATGACTCAATACCTGTAGCATACTTAAAGGGCGTGGCCTTGGAACCGCTTCTCGCCTTAAATTGCACGGCTGTGTTTGACCTCTAGTCATCTCAAATGTACTTTGCTCCACTTTTTTGGCGCACCGATGTGGGCCACGTGCTGCTGTCTCATGCCTGCAATGCTGTTTGTAACTGATGAATGTTATGGCGCGCCGATGTGGGCCACGTGCTGCTGTCTCATGCCTGCAATGCTGTTTGTAAATGATAAATGACACTCGTCTGCCGCGTTGATTTGTTGCTGAAGCCATCTTGCGTGCCGATGTGGTTCCTCGTACCTCTGCCTCCAGTTTATGTTGACCTCTCGTTTCAGTTGCTGTCTTAGTCCTCGCTGCTGTGCTAATTTGATCTCATCATGCTCCTTGTTTATGACATGCTTCCTCTCTGGTCTAACCGCCTTGCTGCTCATGCTGCTCCTTATTTTTGACGTACTTTTTGTCTGGTCTGCACAGTTTTGGGGTAGTGATGTGGGTCATGTACCGCTGCCTCCCACCCTGGGTGAAGAAGGGTAAAGGATATGCGCGTAGCAAGGAGCTTGGACGATACCGTGAAAATAGCGCGGCTGCATACGTCTACTTGTCATCCAGGTGGGTCTATTTGTCTACTTTACGTCATCTAATCTACTTGTCATTCAGGTAAGGAAGGGGCCCAGAAAGGGTGCTCTGAAGTCACACACATATACACACGCACACACCTAAACCCTGAACCCTAAACTCTAAACCCTGAATCTAAGGCCCTTGGGCAGACAATGTGCTGGCTAGAGCCTGGTGCGTAGGGTGGAATACATATATATAATTACCAATAGCAACCTTAGTAGGGTTGCAGCTCACTATACCGCCATAAATATGGGGGCACGCAAGAATTGGTAGAGCGGATGAAGGAGCTGTTTAGGGAGGGGCTCTTCTAGATCTGTACTATGCTGGCACACACACAAGGAGGAATGGCCGGCACCATAAGTTCCTATTATTGCTGACTTCTGCATGCACACATACACAAACGTACACACACATACGCACATACACATGCTCATGGTGAGGTACCTGTGTCTGCATGCAAACACACACACACACACACACACATAAACGCAAACACACACATACACGTACACATACACAATGCAGGTGCATGGCGCGAAATCCCAAGGCTCGTCCCACTTTTAGTGCAATCAAGGTGGAGCTCCAGAACATGCGTGCGTGCCTTGAGCACGGTCCGCTTTGAATGCTGTCCGAGGAGGGGCAGGTGCAGGAGGAGCAGGCCGCTCAGGGGCAGATCGTGCTGCCCCTCCAGGGCGTAACTGTTCCCTTTGCCCTACCTCAGCAGCATCAGCACCACCACGAACAGCAGCAGCACCATCTTGGGCAGGCAGCAGCAGCAGCAGCACAGCAGATGTTCCTCCCTGACTATAATAAAAACTGAGCAAGCACTTTGTAGGTGCCCACGTCACTGCATCCAGCATTAGCACAAAGCAAGTCTTTTTACTCTGGTGCTCGTTGGTGAGGGCGAGAGGCCATCAAAGCGCTTCTGGGCATGAAAATTGTTGTGGGAAATTCCACCGATGGGTCCTGCGCATTCCATGCAACCCCACCTCATATTACCTTATAATATGATATTGTATCATTAATATGCTTCTGATTTCTTATTCTATCTATTTGGTGGCACAGGGAAGGCCCATTCTATGTATCCTGTTTGAATATTAGTACTAATAGTGAAGCACCCTCATTCTTTGCGTTAAAAACATATGAGTTTTCATCATCATTCTGTGGTCAATCACGGCAAGTGCACCTTTCTCGTCATTTTCATTCTACCTTATTGATCAGCATACTTTTCTCTTTTCTGTATGGACCACAACACTACAACTGCATCAGAGCACTGCAGTTTTGTGCGGTTATGAGCACTGAGCGTAAATACCAAATCTCCTGGCTTCATTGTTGCATAGTAGTACTGGAAGATTTTTGGTTGTTGTTTTGCCAGACTTATGACATAAGAGAAACGTTGCCATGGTCATGAGTGGAGTATTCAAAAAAGCATTGTGTAACGGCGTTTACACAGCAACCTTCAAGCAGAATGCATCACTCTTCGAACGCGCACTGCTCTTTAGGGAGCAGTAATATTGACACTTATGAGAACATTCAGCAACATTCAGCAACATTTAGCAACAATGTATATCAGCAACAAGAAGTAACTCCCCTCTTTTTCGCCAAATTGGTGGCGGTGGCAAATCGTGTAATGATCAATAGTGGTTAGTAAGCGAGAGTTTGCTTGTATTGCAAGTTCCTCACGACTTATAAAGACCAAGAAAGCTGCAACAAGCACCTGATCCTCATTGAACCTTTTCTCCCCTCCAGGTTGTCGGTTGCTGTATGGCTCAACCCATAACAAAGTTCTGTCATGTTGAGTTGTTGGCAGGGACGATTCGTGCGACAGAGCAATTAGTTGGTTGTTGGTTGAGAGTTGAGAGTTTCTGTATGTCTTGTTTAATAATGGACGTGCCAGTCTTATTTTCTGATTTTGAGGGTATTACATTGATAGCAAACTCCTACTGCGCTGAAAAAACAAGGAAAACTGAAAGGAAAAAAGGCAGCAATAGGTTGGACGAGTCAAAAAAAGGAGGTACGGGGAGAGATCTTAGGGGGATTAAAAAGTCCAGACGGAAAAAGTTAAATCCAAGGAAACTACAGGCAGGAAGCTACGCGAGGAAGACTGGAGTGGCAGAGCAAAACAAAGTGTCGACTGTGGAAACTGAGGCCCACACACCAAAAGAGCGACCAGTCACAAAGGCAAGAGCTAGGAGCCAGCCAGGATAAGAGCATACTAAGCCATAGCAATGACTGGTGCGCCAAAACAGGATCCAACACAGCAGTCCCCCTAAAGAACCTTGACACCCCTCTTAAGCGCAAAACCTAGGCCTAGCTATACAGAATAGCCTCATGGGGTACCCTTAGGGGAGAACTTTCTTAACATAGATCAGCGGTCTACGACCTACTCCCCTCAAAGCTACAAAGAAAAAAGAGCTAGATCTACCCTCAACATTACAAGCCCAACGAAGAGAAGACACGGGACTGAAGGGCTAGACCTCAAGGCACGGGGTCCTGTGTTAGAGTCGAGGGCAGGCCAAAAACTACTACACCTAGGTCAAGAAAGCAAAACACGCTAGGATGGACGCTGCAATGAGACAGCCAAGGAGCCGTTTGGCCTAGCAAGCACAAACAGGGGATGAGTCTGGCCTAGGTCGGAGAAACTGGAGACACCACCTTGGCAGGCTGCAAAGTCTTTAAGGGCTGCGAGGAGAAGGTCAACTTCCCTAGCTTCTACCCTTACAGGCTCTAAGCCTGTCCTGGCTAGCGTGCTAGACATTAGACCCCTAGCTCAAGTATGGCAGTCAGGGCAGCTAGGCACACATCATCTATACCACACTTCCTCCACTGTTTGGCCTAGCTCAGATCACTGCATACCTATACCTATAGGTGGCCTCGTGCCGACTTAAAACCGCACATTTTTAACATGCACATGGCACAGCCACACATGCTGAGGCAGCAGCTGCACGGAAACTGGGAGGTTGTGTTGTATGGCTCGCCTGATGGCTAAAGCCCCTGTGCAAGTCCAGAAGACATGCTGCCTCCCGTAGCTGCAATGCCTGTGTAGCACGTGACGAGGCGGCTGCGTGTTGCCAGCCACACGGGCACGCTGTTCCCCGCTTCATGGGCCATCCATGGCCCCCCGCTCCCACCACACCATACTGGAGCAGGCTCCACCAGACTTCATTTCAGTTGTTCTCCCATGGGAGCCTCCATACCTGGTGTACTCGTGCTGGGAGCGCGCGCCTTTGCTATGGCCAGGGCTATGGGGCGCGGGTCTTCCTGCGGCTTGGTGAGGGCGGCTAGGGTAACAGCTGACTCTGCTTATTATTGCCAGGCTTCCACCATGGCTATTTGATTTAGTTGCACAAAGAAATTTGTCGCTGCATATTTTATAAAAGGTGGGGGAGCACAGGCTGAGCGGGGGAGCTGAGGCTGAGTGGACTTGGTGTTGGCTGTATTGCGCCGTGTTTGTGTCGCTGGTCTTGATGGGGCTGCTGCTGAGAAGAGGGGGTATGGGGCAGCCACTTTGTGGTTAGTCATTGATAACCTATCTTCTGGATTTGATAGTCTTGGTAATATATTGACAACATGTGAGCATTTTAGGAGGTAGTACCATATAGGGGATCCTCAAGAGACCCTGCACCGTTTAAGGTCGCCGATTCTATATAGAGTTTATATATACTAGATTTGACAAAAGATTTTACGGTACCTGGTACCAAAGCATCTCTTTATTTCCATTAATTACTGTGGGAAGTGTTTTATACTGCCTGCGTAGTTTCTTCTTTATATCCAAGCTCCTTATCAATTTGTTTGTGGCCGAGACCAGCCAGCATCCGCTGTTGGCAGCCAATTGGCCAACCTCATCCTGGCTGAAGGTCCACCCCTATTGCAACCATTTCACCAACAGGGCTTTGCCAGCAAGTTTGTAAATCTAATGCAAGTGGCTGGATTACAGATGTGTGTGCGCAACTACCTTTTAAATTTCAGGCCCCTGCACGGGTATTGCTTGCTGTTACTGCACGATCCTGCATCCCACAAGTGCTCATAATCATCAGTCATGTTGATAGACGTGGTACATTAATTGCACAACCCTAGTTGATTCTTGAGGCTGGAAGTCAAACGCCTTGACTGAAGGTCGTTTTATTGCAATTTGTGTGTGTGTGTGTGTTTGTGTGTGTGCGCATCTTGTCTTCTGGCACGTTGGCTAACCAGTGGTGAGGTGACGGGTTTTCTTCTAACCTGGCTGACTGCAGCTACAAGCGGAAAAAAAGAAAACTACGCAGGCAGTAAAAAACCACTCCCCACACTATTTAAGGAAAAGGAGCCTCTTTGGTACCAAGTACCCTCCACCAAGAAAAGAAAAAGAAAAAGATCAATGAAAGATCAATGAAAGATAAAAAAAGGATCAGGAGGGTTGCAGGCTTGACCTGAAACCGTCTCCTGATGAGAGTTGATAATAGTGCTGGAAAGGGCACGTCTGGTATGAACAAGTTTGGCAGCGTAATTGACAGAATGAACATGAAGCTTGGAAGCAAGTTTCTTAACTCTTTGAGAGTCAAGAGCCAGCTTCTTAAGAGACTCGAGCGTGTGACTGTTGTAGATAGTGCCACCCACTCGTCCCAAAAGGATGTTGTGGAGGGTAACGGAGGCTCCTTGAAGGATGGAGCAGAGGCCTTTATGCTGTTCCTTTGTGGCGCTCAGCTGGTTCTGCGGTCTAGTGTCCTCACTGTACTTGATCTCGATGAGGTCAATGTCAAGTTGGTGAATGCTGAGATCTTTGGGTCGGTGCTGTCTGGAGAAGGTGGATCTGCGAATGGCTGGCGGTGCTGCTGAGGTGCTCCCAGTCTCCCTCAATTGCCCTCTGCCACTCCTAAGAACCCGCCCCCCTTCATTCTTGCTAATCTGTTGCTTTTTTGTTTTTTGCGGAGATGAAGGCAACCAGTACAGCATCCGGACGGCTGAAGGTAAACTTATTTTTGTCTGAGAAGCGGGGAGGAAAGAGCCACTTCAGTATAACCCTAGTTTCAGCTGTATTGGGAATCTGAAGATTTTGCATAGCCAGCCGTTTGCTGCTACCTATATCCATGCAGACAAAGCAGGATCCTAGGGAGCCTCAGCCTCAAGACAGGCAGTCTTGCTGATGGCTTTAAAGATCATGCTGCATGCTAAGTTGTGTCTCTCAGTGGTCATATTTGTTATTTGCATGTGTTGGCTCCTAGAAAGAATGTGCAGGGCACTGTCTAGTTGAGGGCAGAGGGGGCAAATTGGCCTTATTGAGTGCTTAAGCCATACCACATGCTATTGGTTGTACAGGGTTCCTGTTCTGTACTTCATAATGGTGCACTTGGTTTTAGCAGGAACGTAGGATGCCGCAAGGTATGTGTTGCTAAGGATCCGGTAGTTTTCATGGTAGTTTGCTACGGGTTTGGCACCTCCTAGTTTATGGAGGGGTGCACATGTGCTTGCAAGGCGCCATGGTAATTGGATAGGTACCAAGCCTTGAGGTAGGTGACCGGGCTGTGTTTGGGCGATTTTATATCATGATTTGATGCTCTTTGTATTGTTTTGCAAGCCAGTAGATGTTATAGAAGGGATTTCCCTCAGGGCCAGCTGTTTTGATGGAGGTATCGGCAACGTCAGAGTAGGTTGTGATTGATTTTTAGCAAGAGCGTCAGAAGTTTCTTTGCCTGTAATACCTGCGTCGCGTCAGTGGAATTTGACTTCGTGGAAATGAATGGGCGATGGTGACTGGTGGATTGCTTTGGCAATGGTTTGGAGGACACTTCCTGGATGTGGTGGCGGTGGAGGTTTGGGTGTGAGAGCTGCTTTTAAATTTGGTGCATTGAGGTTAGGCTATCTGTGGCTATATGGGAGTAGCCGTGAATGATTGCGACTGCTATAGCTGCTAGCTCTGCACGTGAGATGGTATTGGTTATACCTACGCCTCTTGGGTTCATGTAATGGGATACGTTCAAGCAAGAGTGGCATAAACCTTATCCTGTGTCTTGCCTTTCTTTGTGTTTTTCAAGACTGCCAGCACCAGTCCCGATCTTGTACTTTACGGATCAGGCTTTTGCCTCAGGGATTTCTTTGACAAGCTCTTTTAGCCAGTTTTTGTTGCAAGCATTGAGGCAGTTACTGCCTTCAGTATTCCATATGGCAATGGTGTGCATATCCCAAGTGTGTTTGGAAGGGGCGTCTGTAAATTGTTCTACACTGCTACAACAAAGTGCTCAGAATGATTGGATGCCTGCTCCTGACACTATTGATCCCCCTAGTACCATGCTTGCTTTGATGGCTGAGCAAATAGGAAGGATGAACGAACGACATTTTATTGCTTACTGAGTGGTGTGTGGCAACTGGTCAGATCCCCGACACCCAATATGGTTTATACCCAGGCCGTAACACTTTGCAACCCGTATTCATTCCTTGGCACTTACAACATGCTGCACGTACAATTAAACCACTACTTCAATTGGTTCTAAGTAAGCCGCCCTGTGCCTGTAGTGGAAGTGCGGTTCTACGTTGTGAGGAGCCAACGCTTGCACTATTAATAATTTTTACGCTTGCATATGCCCCCCCTCCGGACTCGAGCATATGGAGTTTTTTTCCTCCATATTACAACTATTACAACGCGCGCAATACAAAGCTTTAAAATGTAGACAAAGGACACCTTGTTGCTCCTGAATTTGTGTGGAGCAAGGTGATGGAGGTTTGATCTGCTGGGGTGCAAGCTGGGAACGACTTTTCAAGAGTGAAACCAGCCAAAACAAATGCCACAGGCGTACTCCTGAAGGTCAAAAACGAGGGGTGAAATGTGTGCTACAAGTCCATCGCAGACCCTGCTGTGCGTGCTGTTTACAGCAATTGACCAGGTCGTCGATACACACTCACAGAGCAAATGGAGCAAAAACGACGCTTTGTGTGTGTGTTACTGGTGGCTGAAAACCTAGGATGAGTGGGAGGAGCCGGAACGAAAAATCTGGTGGGCCTGCTTGCAAGCGCGTCCAACGGCGAAGCGATTGCGAGTGCAAAATCGACGACACGCACACGCACACACACAAACACACACAAACACACACTTGTGGCAAGCCAGCAGTTTGTGCATGTGTGGTTTGTTTTCTCTGGTCGTACTCTTAAATCGTCCCCGCAATTTCAGGACCGAAATCAGCTTGCACCCGAGCAGATCGGCTCTTTCCTTGGTGCCAATGTGAGTAAGTGATTTGAGTTTATACCCTTGAGCTTGCCCCTCACAAAAAGTCAGGACGTGCACTCGCTTGCGAGTGTTCATGCCAACGTAAAATCGTACTTCCGCAACAGGCACAGGCCGCAAGCCTATGACACCATTCCAAAGGATGCATTATGGAAACACTTTAGGCGTACCTGCATGCCTGCGTCTTTGTTGTCTGTGATTTAAAACATGTACGACCGTGATGAGTATGTCTTGAAGGATGGTGATAAGACTGCTCGTGTGCATCCGACTCGGGGCATAAAACAAGGTTGCCCTCTGTCTCCCCTGCTTTTCCCCAAAATATGAACGATAAAAACGACATTGCTGAGGGGGTATCAGGAGCTGTCACCGGAACCGCGGGTGTGCACGTCTCACACATGTTGTATGCAGATGATCTGACTTTGCTGACTAATGAGCCCCGTGATATGCAAATCATGCTGAGTCGGTTGGCTGTGTATGCCAGGAATAAACATCTAATTGTCAACACTTCCAAGTCCGAAGTTGTGCACTTCAAATCCGTGGGTGAAAATGTTCCTGTTTTTGATGTTGGCGCTGCCACCCTTCATAACAAAGATTTTTCTAGGTATCTGGGCATGGTTTTCT
>Ga0307951_1000504_pt1 | contig 22511 bp, 22 predicted proteins | sample OrgLakmetagen374_FD_201842 | JGI IMG/M metagenome (GOLD analysis project Ga0307951, IMG submission 201842) | Saline water microbial communities from Organic Lake, Antarctica - #374 | ecosystem: Environmental > Aquatic > Non-marine Saline and Alkaline > Saline | place: Antarctica: Organic Lake... | reverse complement strand
AGAGGATGCCCTGCTCACAAAAACATGATCGTGCTCCTGTACTGATACCTGGCACTGTGCTTATAGAAGGTAATAAGCAAAGCTGTGGTCTAACCATACAGTCTTGGCCTGACGGTGGACGCCTTTTTTTACGAGTCGAGACTGTCATTATATAATTGCTCCGGCATTACGGTCCTGTGGACAACAGGGTCAAAAATCTGCCAAAAAGCCTGAAACTGGTATTTTAACCCCAAAATGACCATTTGGCCTGATTTGGCACTTAATTTCTCATTTTAATCTTGCATACCGTACCTTTCCTATAACACCCCGCATTAATATAGTTTTTTGCCCTGCGGGTTGACTGCGGTATTAATAATATATACCTATTTTTACCCTGCGCAGTTGTGCGGGGTTGGTGAAATTAATCCTTTCCAGGTCGCTGTCGGTCATGAACAGTGATAGGTACCCCCGCCCTGCCCCCTGTCCCACAGCACCAACAGCCTCAGCCTCAGCCTAAGCAGCAGCCCCAGCACCGGTTGCTCCCAAGGGGGAATTCCGGAAAGCAAGCTGCAGCGACAGGGCAACCGTCCGATCCAGCAAGCAAAAGCAGAACGGGCTGAGCTGCTGGCAGAGGAGGCAGCCAACAAAAGGCCAATGGCAAGCCAGAAAAAGACTGCTATGGTCTCAGTTTGGCTGTGGGGACACAGCAGGGGAGCTGTTATGCACAGGGGCATTGGCATGCATGAGGGGGACGCTGTGTGGCAGGGGGAAAGCGTAGGGGTTGAAGAGGACCAAGCTGCAACGCTTGCGCATGCAGAGCAGGTTAGAGCAACCCAGTCTAGCAGCAGACGAGCAGGTGGGTCAGACGAGGTTACCAAGGCTGCCCGCACCCAAGCAGCACCATCATCACGCGTGAGCAGCAGCAGCAGCAGCAGCAGCAGCAGCAGCAGCAGCAGCAGCAGCAGCAGCAGCAGCAGCAGCAGCAGCAGCAGCAGCAGCAGCAGCAGCAGCAGCAGCAGCAGCAGCAGCAGCAGCAGCAGCAACAGCAGCAGCAGCAACAGCAGCAGAAGCAGCAGCAGCAGCAGCAGCAGTGACAGCGGCTAAAGGAAGAGGAAGCAAACCTTGAGATTCTAGGCAGTAGCAGAGAGCAGAGAGCAAACTCACAAGCAAACAGCATGTGTGCTTTCCTTTGCCCTTTTGTGGTGTTCATTGTGATTGTTAGTGAAGCTTATTGGTGCTGAATAGGGCTATAGACCTGGCGGGGCTGATGCGGGAAGTGCAAAAATATACAATTAAGGGTGCGGGAAGGTGCGGGATTCTACTAAATATTTTTGAAATTTGGGGTGCGGTATAAGTACGGTAAGGTGATAGTATACAAATAAACAAACAATGTATTTTAACAATGTACTTTAGCAGGGATGAGTCACACGATCATGCGGTCATTTGAGACATTCAAAACAGTAAAGTACGCGTTAAATACGAAACAAGGGTATAACCAGAGGTGGTCGACGTAGGACTGAAAAGGGGGTGTTTTTAAAATGTTCCCAGAGTATGCGCACCCAAGCTGGCAGTTTCTAAGCTTAGCACCCAGAGGTAGCACTTGCTCTGCTGATAACACCCAAGCTTGAAAAATGCTCGTAGGGTTGCACATGCCTAATTGCCCGCGGCGTTAACCCCACTTTTTACCACAAATTATTCATACCAGATCACCCACCAATCTGAAATATTGTTAATGGTATATAATCCTTATTAGAAAAGATGTAATTGCAACAAAAATAAAAGAAAACGGCTGAGTGATTGGTATTTTATGAGGATTTGAGTCATTTTCCATGATTTCACCACATTAGGGCTTATATGCACCATGTGTGCTTAATCCAGTCTATTTCAGCACGCAAAGCAACCCACATAAAAACGGGCACATGCTCGGTAGCTCTCAATGCCAGCTACACTATGATACTAAAATGGTGTTGATTGGATGAAGTGGCTGTGAGTGGCTGCCTTCTGAATGCAAAAATGCACATTATCAGGCATTTCCTCTGTTGACCCCCTCTGATAACATACGCGTTAAATACGATATGGCATATTATACAAATACGCCGTATGACCTATCCCTGTATTTCAAGAAGAAAGAGATTGTCAACACTAGGATTTGAACCCTGATCTCGTCTTTCCAGGACAAAAAAGCAGTTGACGGTGGGTTGCACAGAAAATTGCTGGGCAGTCCCCTAAACTTTCTAGACACTCAGATCGTCAATTCTAGACTATCGTTATTCTGACGGTTGGACTGTACGACAATACAGACAATAGACCAAAGTTACAGAGCACATCAGCTTTGACGATGTCTTTGTACAGCAAACTGATTATAAAAAACACCCACTCAAAGCATCTAGCAGCCACTTTTAAGGCACGGCCTACGTAGGGGCCCTGCTTTAGTGCGGTGAGAACTCAGATATCCTTGCCTATCCACTCCACCCCTTCTGGCCTCCACAGGCTAAAGAGAAAACCTTGTCTCATCCCCTTCACGTACTTTTCCGGCTCCAGGTCAAATCCTATCCTTATGGACCGACAAATACTTTGTGTACCTGGTCCAGGAGCCTCAACCTTGACACGCTTGGCCTTGTGCCTGGTCTCATCGCCTGGCTGCTGTGAGGATGCGGCAGGGGATGCATCCGGGGCAGGGCCAGCAGCTCCACCTCCACCTCCTTTTTCTACATGCTGCGCATCAGCAGCCTCTCTGGCTGGAGCAGGAGCAGCAGCAGCAACGGTGCCGCCCACTGTGGTGGGCACAAATTCTTGGACGTCTGGGCGAAGTTTTGAAGGGGCACGGCTGTCGGCAGGAGGGGGCTTGGTACCACCATTTACACCTGTTATAGTTGTGTTGCGTGTTCATGTGAGGAAGCATACGACACCTCTCCAACAGCCAGCGTCGTGTGTGGTGTTGTCATTCACGTGCTCATGTGCTGTGCATGTCACCACTCAGAGCTGTTTGCACAATCCAAACAGGCAATGTGCTTTTGACTGGTTCCAGGCAGGGCCGGTATCAAGTACCGATAGACGTATGCAATGCACTGCCAGTACAGGGCCGTGAACAGCATGTGCCAGGATGCACCCAGTCCCAAACATGACAAGAAAGGTGTCCTTCCTCTCAGCTGGACAGGATGCAAGAAAGCAACATGGTCGCACGCGCCTTCAGATGTCTGAGCCAATGCCGAGGATGGCACCACTTGCGTTGGCCTAGGTTTGACAGAGCCGAAATCCTGAGAGCCACAGGCACATTTGTAAATGGTAATTGTTTGCAGGCACATTTGTAAATGGTAATTGTTTGCAGGCACATTTGTAAATGGTAATTGTTTGCAGGCACATTTGTAAATGGTAATTGTTTGCAGGCACATTTGTAAATGGTATTTGTTTGCAAGCAGCACACAACTCCAGACGACAATCTACGTACGTTCATAATTTTCATCATAGGAGAGGAAACCTTCCATGCTTGCATCCATGTAAGACACAAGCACATACGCTGATTGACCCCTCTTACACACAGGCACACCCACAAAAGGTTGCACAAACATGTGGGCACACAATCACGCGCGCATGTTGTGCTTGCACAACCACAACCACATACATACTACCATACGCACACACACCCACAAACAGAAACTATATGTGCATACACAGGCCTGCACGTGCCCCCTTTTGGGAAAATTACAGTGCCGAGGAGAAGTACATTGGGCATGAACCAGGGGCGCCCCGCTCTGGCCTGACATGCCCTACTACACCCTGAACACCAAGATGCTGGTTTCGGGAGGTATTGTAACATTCTGGAAGCTGTCCCTGGTCTATCCGGAAATTCAGGTCCCTTACTTCCCTGGTATGCATGCACCTGACGGAATAACTTATGGTGTGTATGCGCGCACTTAAGTGATGAGTACCTTGTCTGAGATAATTCTGCCGGGTTTCTCCATCTCTGCATTGAAGGCAATGAAGTAAGAGCGGCCCATGATCTTGAGGTCCTCTCGCTGCTCCTCGTTCAGCACCTGCAAGTGTCATAAAAGGAAAGCATGAAGCTGCTGAGGCTAACAACAAAGTTGAGCCAAAGAGAAGGAAGGATCAGCGTATGGTGAGTGATGCTTGGCAATAATAAGCTCTCAAATTCAGTCAAAGATCAGATAAGACGAGTCGTGACAATGTGTCGTCGACAACGCAAGCTCAGGTGAATCAGACACTAATCAACTTCAGTTAACGTGCACACATCCACAAATGAGGACAATACAATTACAGGCTACAACACCAAATTTGCTAACAAAAGCGGTTCAGCATAGGTGTGTGCCTAAATTGCACACACAACTGCACAAGTTGTAAACAAAGACACGCACCTGGTGGTTAATAACATGAACAATCTTAGAGGAACACATATGAAGCTACACATGGGAAAAGCACAAGAACGGACCTTTTCAGTCCCTTGCATTTAGCACTAACACATACAATAGCAGATTGATTTAAGCAGAAGCAAAGAAACACGCACGTACCTTCTCTAAGCAGTTCCTTAAAATGCGAGTGATGGAGTCTGTCACAGGGAATACAGGGATGAGGCGCTTGAGCACAGACAGCGTGTTGCGGCGTGACGTGTACTCTTTGCTCTCGAGACAGATCTTGAATTGTGTCTGCAATGATGTGAAGGCGTAAAGGGAGGCGCTTATAAGAATCTGTAACGCTTACAAAAACTGCATAATCGGTCTAGTGACAGCTTGCACGGTATCTGCTGTGAGGATATCTAAATATACATTGCAGAGGTGGGCACAAGTAGCTCAGGTACAAAGACCAGGGATACAACTCTATGACCAGTGATTTGCTCAAATAGGTGCAGCTGAGGTCGGCAAAGCGCGACAATGGGGAGGAATCCGGCATGAAGGTCATATTGCAACAGCTCATATTGCATTTAATGCATTCGTTCACACACTGTATAAACTACAATTATGAACGTTTAACTTGTACCCAAAGCAAGAGTTGTGACATACATAGTGGGTGCAATTCAAAAAACGACGTGGCAAAAAAGCCCAGAGCTTTTACAGGAGAAGCAGGGGAAATAACCAGCAGCAATGGCGTTGCCTGGCCTTGGCTCCCTGCCCAGTCTTCCATAAGAGAACTCCTTGCCCTCTATTCCAGGAAGTCAGCCCCAAGGTTTGGCCCCCTTTTCCCTGACGCCTTTCGTGGTCAATACATTTACGTGAAGGCGCTCTGGCTACCGACGATCTACCACTAGGACAGCAAAGCACAGTCATTCGTGCCCGTCATCTCTCCCTCTACGCCCGTCACTTACCAGGAGTGTACGGTGCCACTTCTGCATGAGGCTTTTATACTGCTCGTAGGTTGTGCGCCGTGTGTCTGGCTCAGTCAGGCTGATTGTGAAGCCAGATCGAGCAAAGCACTCCTCATTGTATATCTAGGACGGCGGGTGGGCGGACAAGTGATGAATTAATTACTCGACTACTAACGAACTGATGCGCAAGGCAACAGAAGACAAGGCGTGGTGTGACACATGAGCGGTTGACATCATGGCAGGAATATGGCAGCAATTTAGGTAGCATGAAGAGTGAAGAGTGCAGCAGTTGAAAAACTGTGGGATATGTTTTACTAGTAACTATGGTGCTTGGTGGATTGCAATGGACCTTTTTGGCAGAGATGGCATTGCATGCAAGGGAGCAACTTATAAGAAAAAGAAATCCAAAGTGCACGCATGCACATGCAGGTGCGCACAAGCACAGTCATACAGCTCCACAGATCACGAACCTTTTCGGTGGACCTCCAGTAGTTGAGCAAGCGCAGCGACTCGTAAAGGAAGATGCCCATGTTGATGGCTTCTCGGTCAGTGATGCACCGCAGCAAAGGGACAACGTCCGACATGAGCTGCGCACACATGTGCATGGATAAGGTATGCGACCTGCCTTGATCACCTGAAGCAGCCACTGGAAGACATGTCTCGCGCATCGTACAAGTACAGGCTTTACATCGTAACATACAAGTACAGGCTACTTACGCAACGTACAGGCTACTTGCGCAACGTACAAGTACAGGCTTTACATCGTAACGTACAAGTACAGGCTACTCGCGCAACGTACAGGCTACTTGCCCAACGTACAAGTACAGGCTACTCGCGCAACGTACAAGTACAGGCTTTACATCGTAACATACAAATACAGGCTACTTACGCAACGTACAAGTACAGGCTTTACATCGTAATGAACAACAAATAGAGAATAAAACCAACTAGTGTACTCCGTGTACCTGGGAGCAGGATACACGTGCGCTGCGTACCTTGTTGTAGTACCAGATGGTTGAGAAGTATGGCACGTCCAAGCTGTGCAGCGTGGGACCAAAGCGAGCACAGAAAGCAGCGTCCTGCATGTGGTACGTGTAACACAAGTAAGCCAGAAAGGAGCACTTTGATGGTTATAACAACACGGGAAGATAGTACGAGGCCATGATTACTCGTTGAGGTTTATATACATATACACTTCAAGCGTCTCAAATACCACGTATCGCTTAAGCATTATAAATTATAGCATGGAGAATGTAGTCAATGAATATGATTTTGTGTAGGAATACGTGGCTGGCTTAGGACACTAGGTTGGGCGTACTACGTAGGAGCATGGAGGTCAAAGCTTGCTTGGAAGCCGCACCAGGAGCTGTCCAATGAGCAAAGCAACAGAGGATTGAAGCAGCAATTGGAAGTTGCTGCAGATAAAGAATGGATTATTGCACCCAGGCACACTTGAGAACCCTGACACACACACACTCTGCAAGACATCACCACTCAGCAAAGAAATGCATGTACACAAACGCACACAAACAAACCTGGGCGCTTGTGAGCATCCTAGGCACTACACAGTCCTGGGCCAGCACTGTGGGGATGTTTTTCTTGTTTTCGACCTGTGACAAAATTGGTAGAGTCGTGCTTCTGACAACAGCAGCCACTTCTTGTACTATGGATATGAGCATAAAATGTGTTCTTGCCTACCTGCAAACGTATGATGAAATTAACTTTGCAAAGAGAATAATGGTATTTGGTACGAGGGAACGCAAAGCAAGTGTGTTCTCAAGATGAAAGGATGCACGTGAGAGCATGCTATTGTAGATTTATAAAGATTTTATATGATCTACACACACTATGTGGCTCTACAACAGTCCAGTTGCCAGAGGCACGTATTCCTCCTTCTTTGCACCTGGCAAATGGGAATGGGATTCCCAGCTACTAAGGATGAATTCATGTATGAACATTCATGCAGAAAAGAGTTCATCCTGGAGCAATGTCAGGTAGAAAGGACTGAGTTGAGATACCACGATCGTTCCATGAATGGTCATCCTGTACATAATGGGGCAAGGACGTCGCCTGCAGATGACCTCAACAATGTCAGAAGCGTGCCTATTTAAGTGGTGAAATAGGTATCACCAATGAATCATTTAGCATCAAAAGTGCATTCACACGTGCAAACGGGACTCACAGGAGTGAGCAAGCGATCTTTGTCCCTATTGAGTCTCCGAAGCACCTCATCCACACGTTTCTGCTGGGCCTCAAGCTCAACGGGCATGCGCTTGAATAAATCCTGCCATGCAATCAAAAAAGCATTGCAATGAGACAGCAATTGTGGTTTAAGCATGCGCCAAGGACATTAACGCAATAAAACACGCAAACTCCTCAATGTGCAAAGGACATGGACGCAAAAAAGAAGCAAAAAATAACAAAGTTAAGGGACAATACCGCTTAATTCAAATGAATAAACACATACACACATGACACATACATGCAGGTATAAATGAATGCACACACGTGCTGGTACGCAAGCATCCATTTGCATACTCTCTGGCATACATGCGCGCACACACCCTGAGTCTGTCCCTCTGCCTTGCTGTTTCCATAATCTCCTCATCAGACATTGCCATAGGCCCTGTGCTGCGAGCTGTAGAGAGCTTCGTCTCCACTGAACGCAGCTCACTCTTGGCCTGAGCACAATTCAAAACGTATCAAAATTCTGAATTTGACGTGGGTTCTGTGCATTTATGGGCAAGCTTTTATGCCTTTGTTATGGACAATCAGTAATTTTGCGCACTTCCTTGCGTGTCCATGCTATGTTGACTGTGTGAGCGTTCAATGAGGCGAGCGTGGTTAATCAGTTTTCTGACAACCAAAGCCTTGTTGAGTCTCATTTGCCACTTAACACTTTTTTGGTAAGGAAAGACACCAGGAGGTGGTGACTCAAGCTAGTTGACACAGGGAAGCTCTGTTTCAGTGTGCCAGATGAAGTAAACTTTTGCTACCTACCTTGTCCATCTCTCGCTCATACATCTTGGTGGGCACGTACAAGTCGTGCACTGTGAGCGTCCAAAACAGGCCATACATTTCAGGGGTGAGGCTCTCCCATGTGACCTGCGACCGAATAGAGAGCGTCAGCTTAGCGATATGAAACAATACGAGCGACCATTGACAACCAGGCAAGACCAGCCGTCTAAACTACATATTTACCAAAATTGAGATTGGCAGCAACAAAGCAAAGACAACCAAAATTTCAAGTCGCCATAAATAGAACATTGCAAGGAAGGTTTGTCATTGAGCCTGTTTTACATACCCAGAACACACGGCTTTTGCGCAGATGCTTGGAGAAAGGCTGAGAAGGTAAATACCCAACCCAGCATGCAACGCAAAGGGCAGCCAGAACCCTGGTCCACCAGAACTGACCCAAAGTCGATCCATGTGTTTACACTAGTGACCTGGAAGGAAAATGCCTTTTCTAAAGCCTACAGCATTGCACAACATGTATACCAGTCAGATTTATTCAACCTCTATCATACCCAAGCCAGCTGGAGATCGCATTATTTTGTATTAATACTCACCCAATCTGGAGCACTGCGCTGCATATGCTTGGTGGCATTAATCCACGTCATCTGTGTCCCTGGGCCTTCCTCCACCTCCACTGCCTCTGCCTCTACCCCTACCTTGAAAGTAGCAGCGACACCTGCACAAGCAGATCAATGCAGATCAACGCGACTTTAAAACTGAATGACAAAACTTGCTGTGTGCGTTACTGCATATAAACAACCTTTTCCCACATTCACCCTTGTGACATCCACCTTTGATTCCTCCTCACTGAGATATGCAAACAACAAGAGCGCTTTCACAATAGGCCAGGACACTATGCTTGGGCGCATACAAGTACGCAAACCTGTGTTTGCGTGTGCTAGGTGAGCACCCACCTTCTGGAGCTGTCTTTGGCTGCTGTTGAAGCTGCTTCTGCTTTCCTGCAGCAGTTTCAGCAGCAGCAGCAGGGGGAGCCTCCTCAATCTCTCCCTCCTCTGCGCCCTGGATCGACACTTGAAACTCCTCAAGGAGTTGGCGGAGCACTGGACGGTGTGCCTGAATAAACAACAATTACACAGTCGCAAGCTTGTCAGCTAGCCTGAAGGTACGCAAACAAGCAATACAACCAAGCAACGCACAAAAGCAGATGTACTTGCCATGAACACAATCTCTGGATCAAGGTTGTACTTGACACGCAGATCTTCAAGGGAAGGCAGCAGCTGGCGGTAGTCCTCGAATGACAAAGCTGCCTGCAAACGGACGGACCTTGTTCAGTCAGACAAAGACTAAGTAATAACACCATACAGGAAGTGTGATGATTTGACACCACGTGCCAACCCAAATAAACACAATACGTTTTAAACCCTAACTTGCATCCATGAGTATGTAAATGGTCAATTTTGAGGGGGGCGTTGAAAGACGGGGGGGGGAAGGTGGCAGGAGATCTGAGAAGTTGGGGGGTGTTTCAAGTTTTCCTGTGGCCACTATAGGAAGTGATAAACATGTATGTGAGACTCCTGGGCTCAAGCCCAGCCAATTGGTACCCATTTTGGGGTAGTGTATCAAGAAGGGGGTCTAAGTGCTGAATTACAGATATGCTACAGACACAGAAGGCTGCAGGAGGTGTTCAGGATAACAAAAAAATGGTTCCAAATTTGCATATTGTGTTTTGCGGTATACTTAATGTTTAAATGAAATTTGAAAAGTTTTTGGCTAGATATGTGCACTGAATAGGTGGTCAGTCCAAGGGTGCGCAAACGTGATGGTGTTTTGCCTTACAACTACAAGCAAACTAGTAGAAGAAAGATGATTGCCCAGTTCAAAAAGGGAGAGATTCACATCCTTTTTGGTTGTGTTCAGGAAGTGGATATTGGGAGGAGGAAGGGGATTTAGGCCAGAGGCCCAAGGTTTTCATGACTGTCACAGGAGGCGTAAACAATTATCCCTGACAGTCACGTATATGTCTTGAACATCCGGCCCAAACTGACCACCCACCCCCCAAACACCCCTTCCTGACCCCCAACACTTATAAAAAGGGTGTCAATCTGCTCAGAATATAAGCAGCTATTTGCCTGCATAGTTCTATTGCCAAATAAATGAAATACCTGAAGAGTTATAGGACAAAATTAACATTCACACGCTCTTGCACTGACCACTGTTTAGTGCACGAATCCAGCCAAATCCTTTGCCAAAGCACTTATTTACTTCATTCATGCAACTTATGCATAAAGCAATTACGCGTGACCTGCAAGTTTAGAAATAACTTTTAGTAATTTGCCTGAACACACCCCCGCGGCCTACTTGGGGGCGTTCCATGCATTCCTGCAGTCAGGCACCCAGGCCCACCCCTTAAATCAAATCACCCAACAAGGGTGCCAATCGACTGGACTTGAGCTGAGGATTCCACAAATTTATTTATTATTTGCTGGAAGTGGCCCAGAAACTTCGGGAGACACCCCCCAAAATTTATGAGCCCCCACAAATGACCACCCACCAACCGACCCCTCAGAATTGACTCATTTCTACACCAATCGATAACTGTCGACGTCATGATTCCGAATATGTAATTTATAATTCAATCTATACGTGACGCTAAAAATTTATGATCCTTGACGCCTCCTGGCTGTCAGGACTATTTTTGCACGCCTTCTGCATAAGATCTTGATGCATTACGCATTTTAAGAAACTGCAAAAGTGCTATTAACTGCTGGGGGCACCAAAACCTGTCTGCTGTACAAAGCAGAAGCCTGTAACAATGCAGTTTGTAATCGACACATCAACCAGAGGCACACGTTCTCACAACCTTTATATCATTCCAAACCAACCTGAAGAAACGAAATGAACTGCTGCGTAGTCTCGTGGCACTTATCGTACAGCTCCACAACAAATTTGATGTGCTGCGCTTGCGTTTGTACCTGTAGATAGATCATACAGCAAAGAAGGCACTTGTACACGAGAGGTTAAAACACAAAGTAGGCCAAGCCGGTAACAAAAAGCAGTGTATTATACGCTTGTGTTAGTATGCTCGGGACAAATTTGAATAGCGAGAGGGGGGCTTTTCTGATTGCTTTTGGAGAGTTCATTTGGGGAGGTAACACACTCACTTTTTGCCTATTACCGACCTACTTCAATACGTGGTATCAATGTATGAAACGTCAGATGCGTTCATCAGAATCTGGTGGTCAGTGCTTTTACAGGATGTCTTAAGAAACCTAGCTGCTACGCCTCTACCAGCCCAAACCTGCCACAACCATTGGGCATTGTCCATTAATCACGTTGTACAAAAGTAATCATGCACACTCCGACCACCCACCATAATGATTTGGCGCTGCTGTGCCACCAGCAGCAGCAGCGGCAGTGCCAAATGCTGTTGGCTGGGTCCCCTCTGCAGCGCGTCTAGTAGGCGCTTCGCCCCGCGTGCCCATGTCTTGCGGCTCTTGTCGGTGTCGCGCATCAGCACCAGGGACGACAGCGCATCACCCCCCAGGGAGCCCTCAAGCTGTACATGGGTGTGTTGCATGCAAGGAGTTTGTGCAGTGCGTATTTGAAGCTTCCGAGGGTCAGACTTTGGAAAATGATGGAGCAATGTAGGGAGGAGACCAAAGGAGGAGGCACACGACAAGTAACCAATGCAATAGCTAAGAGCACAAGGGCCACACCTCACACACGCAGGGAAAGACCACTGTATAATTCTCCGCAACCTTGGCAAGTGCTTGACCAAGCACCAGACACGAGCCACACAACAAACTGAACAGAGCGCGTCTCCAGCAGAATTAGCTACCTGCTCATCTGACAGGTCAGAGGTGATGCTAATGCCAGTCAGTGTCTCCACCAGCTCCTTCAGCACCAGCAAGTCAAAGCTGTCTGCCGCACGCAAAGCATTGGCTAAGAACTGGCACAGCGCAGCAATGTCCACTTCAGGGTACCTATATCGCAGGGGGAAAACAACGTTTAATTGGGAACGACCTTAATGTACAAGATCAAATGGCTACGACTCAGGTGCAGAGCTTTGCTGCCTACCCGCGGCACTCTTCTAATTCCTACTCCTAAAAGCCCAATAATACAACATGCAGATAGGATTTGGCTAATTCAAAAACAAATCAGCAAATGTCAGAGCAAGCAACCGCTAGTGGCAGGCACAAACAATTGACAGGACCCACTTGCGGCAGACGGCACCAGTGAACTTGGCCAAGGACTGCAGCCAGTCACTGATGTTGATACCATCCTCCTTGACCTGTACACGTGAAACAAGCTACACGTGAAACAAGAGGGGTCACATCCTAAAACATAAAACACACATCCTTGCACAAATACATCACATCAGCATGCATGCATGCATGCATATGTCGTGTCGTAACTGACGTGGCTTACAAGTTGCCAATTATCAAACCCCAATGCCAGCTATGCGAGGAGGACAGCAGCATACCATTGTTAAAGCAAATGCAAGCCTGTGCAAGGTCATTTTGCCCCTCTCCTGATTAAGCGAGGAAGGCTTTCACATGTAGCCAATCATAGCAAAAAACGTGGAAGGACAATCTTGGGAATATCACTTTTGGGTGTTTTGACCAGAAGATTTCAGAGGGGGGACACTGGGCAAAAGCCAAAACATGCTCCTTTTTGCATGAAAGGTGCAACTACTCACACGTCACTTCATCGAATTGGACCCAACCTTCGCTTCAAACTGATGCTGAATTTATGAGCTACCCAAGCATGTGCTCAGATTCAGACAAGTCGCCCTGCGTACAGAATGACAGGACTAAAAGCACACGTCGTGCACCTGTACCCAAGATGGGTGCTTTCAGGGGGAATGGCACAATTATTTGCATAACTCTCCAACCACTTAGTCTTTTTGCCCATTTTTCTTGCAATGCTCTTTATTTATTATAAGGACTTCAAAACACCAAACATCACTCTGTTTGGTGCGCTGGCTGGTCAGATACAGCATACGGCTGCTCAAAAAGTACGGTTCACGCCGCGGCTGCTGAGGCAGGTGGCCATAACTGACATGTTACAAGCTCAGCTGCTTGTAAGCTGCATTGAAATCTACATAGCAGAGCTGAGCTTGAATCATGCTAGTTATAGCCGCCTGCCCTAGGAGCATGCAAAAAGTATCCCCATTTTGGGCCTCAGATAACCCTTCCTCTGAGGAGACTTCAATAGAGGAGCCCCAGAAACCGCTTAATCATGCACCAATGCAAGCAACGTGAAGCCTTTAACACATCTCAACATTGAATATCCTCATGACACATTGCCAGGGGGTCGGAATTGATCACGGTACGCAGTGATTTTAGTTCCCTGCGGTTGAATGCACGCACGTGCATGCACAAGCAAACAATCGCTGCGCACACCTTGGCTCGGTCCAGTGTCAGGCGTGCAAGTATGGTGTAGGTGAGGGCATCAAAGCCGTAAGGCGTGAGGTACTTGAGGGCATCCAGGATAGGCTCCATCTGGTTGGCATACGCCTCCACCTAAGACCAATCACACAGGTGCATGAGAAGTTTGCAAAAGGATTATAGCACTTCAAATCAGTGTGCAATTTTTTTAAGTTCTGAATTTGGCAAGAATAGCTTTAATGTTAGGGCAACTTATTAACCAAGGTCTCTCCAGGAGGCTGTCTTAAAAATGTCCTGTCAGTCAGCCCAGCCACCCAGGCCCCCAAAAGAGGGAATTAATGACCCTTTCCTGAAATGCACATCTGAGGTCACCCAATGGTTTCTATTCATAGATGTAACACTTATGCATAAAAATTATTGAGTTAGGGGTCAAGGGTGTGAGTGGGGGACTGGATTTGTGCCATTTCCCTGCCAGAAAGTAGCAATAGCTGCTGGGGCATTCCCATCAAGCCCAGGCGACCAGAGTAATCACTATTGGTAATATTAAAATTGTTTCTATGAATCAGCTGCAAAAATCGGTTCTCGGATAATGCAGGGAGAAAAAGGCAGAAGCTTTTCGAAATTTCTCTGCCAAAATTGGGGTCAAGAACGGACCCCCGCCCCACTCCCCCGGACCACCCTCATAATGTCCCCAATATTATTGCAAACACCCCTGGTAAGTTGCTGGCACCAAGGGGTATTTGAAAATCCAATTTCTGGCAGGGATTTCCACCCTGGTCCACCATGCCCACCTGGGCATCTCCCGCCACAAACTGAATGCGCGGGGGTGCTTATATGTATCTAACTAAGGGTCCTGCATACTTATATGTACTTTTTGGCTTTGGGGCAAGAACTCCAACAGGAATGGCTGACCTGACTGTCAGTCACGTATATGCTTTGGACTCCAGCCCAAAATGCCCCCCCCCCCCCTTCCTGACCCCCCACACTAATAAAAGGGTGTCAATCTGCTCTGAATATGAGCAGCTATCTGATACATTAATACCTGAAGAGTTTTAGGGCAAACAGTGATATTCACACGCTCTTGCATTGACCACCTGATTAGAGCACAAATCTAACCAGAACCTTTGCCAGAGCACTATTTTACTTCATTCATGCAACTTATGTATAATGCAAAACGTGAACTGCAAGATTGGAACCAATTGACATCTATTGGAACCAATTGACATCCGGACAACTGGCCTCCTGCCCACTTGTTTTTCTTTGATCGCTCACCTGCTGCACCATCGTCTCCAGCACCTGCAGAGGGTTGCCAGCAGCAATCTTGGCAATCAGCCGGCCGTGGGGCCGGCACGCATCTTTGCGCTTGAGCTTGTCAGGCTCCGCGTGCAAGCGCTTCAAGATCTGTGAACATGCACAAAGGGGGGGAGCGCACACCGAGTTACTTTAACTCAAATAAGCTTTTAGAAGTATATTGTGAGGAAACACATTACACAGGGACTTCTATATGGATTTGCAATTGCAGATGCACCTTATCAGAACTTCAGAAGCAGCACATAGCAGCACAGCACCAAATGCAGAGAGCGAGCATCTTGCTTAGTTTTTGGTGTAATATCATAGCCCTGGTTCAACTCCAGTGCACAACAAGGATGTCTCAAGAGTCTCGCACCTTGCGTGTTTCATACACAGCCATGCGAGAGACTGCAGCAAGGTAAGGACTGCGTTCGGACAGTTCCCTTTGCTCCGCATATAACCGATAGCGGGTGGTGGAAGGCAGCATGCGCAGCAGCTCCCACAATTCTAAATCAGTGGCAGGGCTGGAGGTGATGAGAGACACGGAAGGCAGCAGCACACGACCAAGCACCTGTATGCATTCATATAAGAAATAGAAAAAATGGCTTCCTTCCTGAAAGCCAAAGATAGAACCACTAGTGATCCACATAAGAAAGAGCACTGACAAGTATTACACAAGGCAACTGGGAGTTTAGTGGACTCTCTCCTTTACTATATATATTGCTTGAAGCGTGCACAGTTCAAGGGCAAATGCTGCAGTCCGGGTGGATAACACTGCCTCACCTCTTCCACCCGCACTGACTCCAGACGTGCTGCTGCAGACACAGCTGCAGAGTCAGCAGTCTCAGGAGCTGAGGAGTCCTCTGGGGCTGGGGGTGGTTGACCGTAAAATAGCAGGTGGTGGCGCATCACACGAATGACCTGTGTGAAAGGTATAGAGCATGTGTGTCGACGTACGTACGTGTGTGTGTACGTGCTGTGTGCGTAATGTACACGAATGACCTGTGTGAAAGGAACGTAGCATGTGTGTCTACGTACGTACGTGTGTGTGTGTGTGCGTGCTATGTGCGTGCTGTGCTTGAGCAAATAGTCACATGTATATAAAAGATGTGGGAAAAGCGGGAAGAGGAATAGAAATATAAACGATAGAGCAAATATCAGACAGGGGTGGGGAGATTGAAATCTCGCACCTGTACCAGCAATTTAGGTTGTCGGGATAAGAAGGGTCCCAATGCTGAGAGCACTTCCATGGCATGCGTGCTCACAGGAGGTCCAGGAGTTAGCCCTACAAGCAATGATAGAAAGGAACGCACGGCCATGCAATCGCAATCACAAACAACGTGGCCTCATCATGCATTCAATAAAGCCTTCATCATGAAGTAAGTGCTTTCAGGCAAGTGATAAGGTGAATTGCATCCCTCTCTAAATTATAGCCTCCGATTATAGGTTGACCATCTTAAAGGAAACATTGCAAGAACGTGTGTGTATGCCAGAGGATGCCATACAAGGATCAACACATGTTCACCACCAGTGTATCAAATAAGAAGTCTGATGATTTCATGTCAACCCTTGCTGGTAATTTAATAAATCGGTTTTTGTGTGAATCATTTTTTGCTGCACCAGACAGCTGTGAGGGCGAATTGTTTTTGGATTGAGGTGCGTGAAGGCCCATCAAAAGCCCTCTAGAGCCACGACACTCTACAAAGAAATATTTTGACATTTTGATTTCAAAGTTTGAAAATCTATGTTTGCATCTCGATTGAAATGGTGTTGACGTAAAAGAGCTGAACATTGAGGACGTCACACATTGATACAGACGTACCAAAACAAATCTGCATGCGCACCTGCATGCCTGACGGCGCGTGTGATGGCAGCACTGCCATCAGCAGGAGTCACAAGGCCTTTGTCCATGGTCGCCCGGGCAACCTCCAGTAGACCAGGGCGCTGCAAGCCCTGTATGTGCCATCACCGTATGATAGTCAACGATGTGCGTTACGCTAAGCAATACCTTGTGCATTAAAGCATACTCGTCCGCATTACCCAGGCAATTGAACTTAGCAGGCTGGATGAGACTCTCTGCAACCCGATAATAGTACTGCACAAACACATTTGTTGTAGTATCCGCTACAGATGCACAGGTTTTCAAGCATGCCTGCAATCATGTGTCAAACCCAGCCGTAATCAGTAGGGAGTGCGCGTGCAAAACAGCGTGCAGCACCTGAGGCGCCAGCACCGCCAGCACCTCCTCCACCTCCCTAGCCACTTGATCGCACAATGTGCCACAGAGGGGCCCCCACGCTGCTGGCTGCATGCCTGCGGCAGCTAAGCGCGACATGAGGGTGGAAGCATGCTCCCAGTCACCGACCTGCACGCGTATTTGTGTTACTTTGTTTGCACCGTACGTGACTGTACTCACCACCCCACTGGAAAAATTATACTTCACTGAATCAGCAATCATTGTTCCTTTAACAGTTATTATACTCCAACCTCCAACCCCCCTCTTTAATTGCAGTAACAGAGACATAAAAGCGTATCAATCAACCATTTTGAGCAGTTTGATCACCACCTCCCCATAAAACAATAAATAGGGACGGTACTGCCTGACATTACCTCACACTGCAACACAAAAGGCTTACCGTACCTTGGTGTACTCATCCTACACCATAAATCTTAAAAGATCTAGTTGAATCCCGCACCTTCCCCGCACCCCAATATGTGCCCTCCCCGCATCAAACCCACAGAGCGTTAAGCCCTGTTCAGTACCAATAAGCTCCACACAATTTAAGGGAGAAGGACACTGCTTGCGTGCGGGCAGCTTTGGAGACTTTGTTCGACGCACCAGCTGTCCAACCTGCTCAATGATAGCTGCCTGGCTACTCTGACCTGCTCTGCACAAGCGTGCAGCTTAATCCTCCTCATTCCCCTTCAGAGCCTTCCTTCCACATCGTTCCCCTGCCCCGACCGAAAAAAGGGTTATTCTTACCAACCCCGCAGGGTCAAGTTAAATGTATACATATATGTCCATGATCACTTTGTAACACCAAAAAATTTCTTTTTTAGTTCGTAAGGGGGTCTGGAAATTATTTTTGAGTTCGAGGGGACTTTGTCAGGGTCCTGTCAGGGATCCATTTGTATATTCGAGAGCCCCTTTCAGCTGGCTGCTGCTGCCTGTGCATTGCTGCTGCTGCTGTGTAGGCTGCTGGGCAGACTGCCCATTGGCTGCATAAGGGGAACGACAGTAGCTGTGAATGCTTGCACGTGTGCTTCCCTCAATCAGAGAAGCAATCTCCTCTTACCCACTTGCCATCTTCAATCTGTGTGGATGGCCCAGAAGAAGGGCCTGAAGAGGCTGTGAGAGGAGGAGGCTTGCTCTTGGAGCTGCGCGGGCGCCCCACCGGCTTTTTCATAGCCTCGCCCCTTGCCTTTGCCTCTTCCTCTGCCAGCTACCTGAGCCGCCTCTCCCTCTGCAGCTTCTCATGGTCTCTCTGCTGAGCAGCCAGCCTCTCAGCGGGGGACTGGAGCTTCAGTAGCAGGGCCAGGGGGGTCACATTGGCACGCTGGGAGGCCATTTTTAAAGTTACCCTCCAAACCCCTAACAATAATAAAAACGTTTGACTAAAAATCCAGTCGAGAGGGCTCCAAGGATTATGTAAACTCTCCGTTTTTTGCCAAATAATTAGTTAATATCTGAAGTGATTGTGGACGCATGGTTCTTCAAAATACCGCAGGTATCCCGCAGGGTAGAATACAATATTTATGCGTTTTCCAACAGGTATGGTAGTAATGGAAGAGTATACACATTTCAAAAGCCAACTTTGAGGAACCTATCATGGATTCCTCGAAGGTCCCACCCACCTCCACCAGCATTTGCGCCAGCGCAAGCTTTTGGTTGTGACTGACGTCTGCCTCCGCCAGCATGCGTTCAAACAGGCGTGACGGGTCCAATTCCAGCTGGTCCGCCCGCAGCCCTGCACCCAGTGCAGGCATGCCGAGCACACCCGGCCCCACCAAGCCGCCGCCGCCGCTCATTCCGCCTGCACCGCCATAAGGCATGCCACCCCCACCCATGCCACCCATGCCGCCCATGCCGTACGGTGCTGACATGCCACCGCCACCCATTCCGCCCATGCCACCCATGCCGCCACCGCCTCCCATGGCACGAGGGTCCAGAGAGGGCCCACCGAACTGCAGGTAATACGAGACCAGTGGGAGGGAGTTTGATCAGCAGAAAGCAGGCACTTTCCCTGGAGAAAGAAAGAAGTAGGGCTGGTATGAGGGTGTTTTGAAACAGCTATGTGCGAGCAAGGATAGGAAAACATGGGATGTGGATGTAGAATAGGGGGCTTGCTTTAATGAGGCAGTATACCTGTCTGTACGTATTTTATACTTCTACTTGTCATGGGGTATTCCGATTGAGTTATTGTGGAGTGTAAATTTGCTGCTTAGATACCAAGGATGAAAACAACAAGAATTTCAAGTCCTTAACTTAGATATGCCATGACAAGCAGGCATGCTCTGGACCTCCTCGAGTATACCTGTGTATGAGCACGGATGCTAGCAATGAAGCCCCCTCCCCCTGCCACTATTGGCGGAGCACCGCTGGTTGCCTGCAAATACGGATGAGTTTCACAAGTAAGATGACGAACAGTACGGCTTTCATCAGAGGTGATTGTATGCTTTTTGTCACGGGGCAAACGTGATACATCAACAGTTTTTTTCAGGGATCAACAATGACAGCAAAACTAGACCGCTCAACGCCTTGTGCAGAACCAGCATGTACACCTTGGCAAACGTGGTATTGTTACCTGTATAGCAGTCCCATAAGGGGCACCTGCAGCACCACCAGAAGTGGAGGGTGGTCCTGTCAGAGAAGGTACGGAAGCACCGCCCTGACCTGCTGTGGCGTTGGCAGGGGCATTAAGGTTGCGAATGCCAATGTTGTCCACGTCAGTTTTGAGCTGCTCCAGTGCAACCTCTTGCGCCTGCAGAATTTGCGGGGGTAGAATTTTTCAAACCTAATTGATATCTCAAGCTCTGCATAAAGACTGTCCCCTGTATCAGATTGATTTCCATTTTTGTACAAGAACGCTGCTGTTAGCACCATCAGCTGTTCCATGTACTCACTTTGCGCATGGCATCATCTGATGGCGCAAGGTGCCCCAGCAAGTCATTCAAGTCCACCAGGCCTGAGGCTACCAAGGCAGCAGCCAATTTGGGTAGGTTGGGCCAGACAGGGGGGGATTGAGGCTTCTGCATGGGCACCAAATAGGTTGGATGACGATGGAGGTGCAAGGAGGCAAATGTGAAATGAAGACAGCTTAGGCCAGATTAGGGCTTGAGGCTTTTGTAAGTCAGAGGAATGATGGTTTGGGGCATAGAGATGCAACAGCACAGTTGTGAAGCAGCGGAAGACCCTATCAGGCATCTGCACATACAAGGGGGCATCGCAAACACTTTGCAATTCGAACAACAAACTAGCAGCACAAGCAACGCACCTGGTAGTGTTGAAACTTGAAGCCCAGCAAGTGCACGATAGCGTCCCGCTTGAATAGAGGCACCAGGCGCAGGTACGCTGCATTCTCCGGCTGTGTCTCAGCAGCGTCCAGCACGAGGTCTAGCACACGGTTAGGGTCAAGGTCAAAGTACCCAATCAACGCCTGTGAGTGAGAGCGTTTGAAAATGATGGAGCAAGTCAGGTTCAAAAAAGCTTAACGAGATGCGTATGTAATGCCTTTCCTGTTAAGACAAATGGGCAGCCCCTGCCGGTCCCCTTGAGGTGCAACTGCAAGCATTTGAACAGCAGTTTTACGCATTATAATTCACACACACACACACAAGCAAACACACACACACACTTCCCGTACCCCTTTATTGACACGGCCTTTCTCCCCCTAGGCACACACACGTATAATATGCACATCTGCAGTATGCACAATCAAGACACTAACATCTCTATTGCATCCTTGCATCTATAAAAGCACAGGGGGTTGTCTGCAAGGGTAGGTGCTGAGCTTCCCAACAGACATGATGACAGCCACTTCCAAATTTGCTTTACCTGTATCTCTTTGTAAAGTGGCTCCACGAACTCCTCCTTCAATGCGGAATCGCTGAAGTGATTCAACGCAACCACAAGCTTTGCATAGCCCTCACTATCCTCGCGCAACAGGTTGTACCTGTCAGCAAAAATCCAACATGTGCTTTGTCATGCTGCAAGAGCCTTGCGGGAAATTGCAGTGCTGAAACAGTCCTTGCAGCTTCGCGACAGAATGCTGGAACAGTGCTTGCACCCTTGCATGGAGCACAGTAGTTTCAAGCTCACTGACGGAAGGCTGCCTTCCTCCTCCCTTACTCTTTTTTCAAGCACATACTTCACGTGCGTTGCATCAGACGTTCTACTCACTTGCTGACAGTGTAGGACACCCTGGTGTTGAAGCGGATCTCCTTGCGCTTCCAGGTTTCCGCATCCGTCACAATTCCCACGACCTCCATACACTCTGTGTCTAGCACTTCCATGGCCATTTTTCTATCCACCTGCGCGTAGTATTGAGTCCTTCAGAGTGCTTTCACCTACGAACTTGTGTGTCTTGCTGCTTGTTACAGACTGACTGAGCAGTACAGGGGGGGAGCACGCATGGTTTACACGCTGTGTTCACGCAGGATGCCTACATCAGGTTAAACTGCGATTGAATTCACACATTGAGGCGTGTGCATCAACAGGGTATCTCACTGTGCCTAACATTCCATAGCACCATCAGGAGGTGCGTGGCCATGTGCATCGACAAAAGATGTACATGCTTTGTCTCTAGGGACGTTTTTCACTTGCCTTTTTGTCCCTGATGGAGCCTTTGATGACTTCCACCAGGCGCATGCGCTTCTCACTGCCTCCAGGGCTATCTAGCTTGTGCCACAGCAGCCTGTAATGCGCAAAGCATGGAGGGCACCTGTTTCTCCAAACACTATGACTGTGAAATTCCCTGCACTCTCTCTCACTTCTCAGCAAGCGCATGCCAGGGCATTGCGTCATCCCATGTGCAAACAAACAATCCTTTTGAAGTTTGAAACTTGGCGCATGCAAAGCGCTCACCAGAATGACTCCACGATGGCGGGGGAGGTGTCCTCCACAGATCCATGGCTCAGCAGCTCATTGTAGAACACATCCAGGTCCACCTTGTCCTGTTCATCAACACAACAACAGGCGTTGGGACAAAGGTGTACACCCCTCCACCTCCTGGAAGAAAACTTTCATCGAATGCATGCCACACCTCGATGGTGGTATTGACCAGCTTGAAAAGGGTCTTCGAGGAGCTCTCTCTGCCCTCCATCTCCTTTGCAGAATGCTATAGGGGAATAGTTCAGTGCAAGCTGCAGCGTCCCATTGAAGGCATAATTAGAAATAAAATCAGGGTTAGATTTAATTTAAACGACTGTTTACAGTCTTGATGGTGAGACTAATTCGCGTGCGCACACACACACACACACACACACACACACACACACACACACGCACGCACGCACGCACGCACGCACGCACGCACACACACACACACACACACACACAC
>Ga0307951_1000503_pt1 | contig 22532 bp, 23 predicted proteins | sample OrgLakmetagen374_FD_201842 | JGI IMG/M metagenome (GOLD analysis project Ga0307951, IMG submission 201842) | Saline water microbial communities from Organic Lake, Antarctica - #374 | ecosystem: Environmental > Aquatic > Non-marine Saline and Alkaline > Saline | place: Antarctica: Organic Lake... | reverse complement strand
GCTTTCTGTGCTGTGCCAATTACTGGGCAACCTGGGCGATGTCAAAGTCATATCAACTGAATCTGCTCGGCACTTCATGGCAAAGGGTGCCCCCCTGCCTACTATAGAAGGCCTAGAGTTTTTGCATGTGCGGACCCCTTCCACAGATATTCTGCAGTCTGGAGAAACGTGTACGCCACTAATGATGCTTGTTCTCCTTCTCTCCTCTTTTGCTTACAGGACGAGGACGAGTGGCACAGCTGGAAACGCGTAGGGGATGAAGTGTTGCACATTGAGCTCCGCAGGTTTGTCTGCCAGGCCATTTCTGCCTGAGCAAGTGACACACACACACACAAAGATACACACCCGACACATTCACACTGCACACACAATTGAGCATCACATACACTAACCTAAATGCCTCAAAATTTACATGCTCCAGCACGTACGCCACATAGACAGCATTTTCGCAACCAATACATTGTATCTCAACAGGTGCATCCTGTGGCTGACTTCAGAGCACGAGGCAGTGACGTTTTTGCCACACCTATCCACCTGATAACATGTGATCACTGCAGGTGGGCAGACATCTTTGTGATTGCTCCTGTCTCAGCCAACTCACTGGCAAAACTCGCCAACGGGATGGCAGACAACCTTTTGACATGCGTTGCCAGAGCCTGGGACCATGACTCGGCACCTATGATGGTGAGGGGGGGACTTTGTGTGCGGTATTTGAGCGTGTACATGCGCACATTGCAGTGCTTGCTATGTGTGCATTTGCGGGAGGGGCACTCACTAAAGACATGCCACACATTTTTTAGGGGAGGAGTTCACCTTGTGCTAAAGCACAGAGCGAAATGCACAGTGCCTTGCAGTTGAAGTGGTTCCCAATAAGGAACACATTCCTTGCTTAGGGAGTTCCTAGGCACAGGTGCATGCACAAAACTGTGCCAGGGGCACTGAGATGCTCTGTTACCTTTGTAGGGCTTGTAGGCGCTAGCAAATGTTTTGCTGCTAAAATATAACCAGTCGACTGCCGCCGACGTGGCTTTTACAAAAATCTAGATCTTACGGACGCTACTTGTGCTCAGCACATCAAAATTGCAAGCATATGTCTGCTGCCTTTGTGTTTTATAAAAGCACGGTGTACATGCACAGAGTCTGCCCATATTGTATACGTGCACGTGCATGACTGTACATGCTGGGATATTCCTGCAAAACAGATGTATGCACCTGATACACGTGGTTTTGGCCCACCCTGGCAGCATGCGCTCTCTCAAAAGGTTTATCAAGCGCTCGTTCCACGCAAGCGTGAACAATGAAAATCATGTTCCATCCAACTTGAGAGCCAGATCGTGTACCAGATCATGCTTTTTAACAAAGGAGAGTTTTGACGAGCCCACCGCAACTAACCCAGATATTTGGCAGGATTGTGGCTTGATCGACCAGGGCAATTTGTGCCTGCAGGTAGCACCCGCTATGGATACCTTGCCTGTTATGAATGCCTGAATGCCTGCCATGAATACCTTGCCTGCAGGTAGCACCCGCTATGAATACGTTCATGTGGACCAGTCCCTTCACAGCCGCCCACGTCACCACGCTGTACAAGCTGGGTGTGGCTGTGTTGCCGCCCATTGCAAAACGGCTAGCCTGCGGTGATGCTGGGGTGGGCGCGATGGCAGAGCCTGCTTCAATTGCAGAGGCCACTCGTGCACTACTGCAAACAACGCAGGTGAGCTGCGCGTGGTTTATAATGCTGTACAGAAAGTGTGCACTCTTACTGCAAACATGTGGGGCACGCTAGTTTATGTGTTGTGTTATGTGTGGTACTGCTATGTAGGCTGCTACGAAAGATCTGCACAGGACAAAAGACAACAGGGAAGAGGAGCTGCTTGTTTAGTTCCTTTCTGCAAATGGCGCAGGTGGGGCACGCAAGATTGCATGTTCCCCAGCAAAATGGATTGCTGTGAGGAAGCATGTCTTAAGCAAGGCACGCGTGCACTCCTGCAAACAATTACCTCATGGGTGCGTCACGAAATAGAATTTCGCTTGGCAGCCCCAATGGCGGTACGTTCTCAGGCCACAAATATAAAATCTCCCCGTAACCTTTAATATTTTGAGCGATGGGAAGGACAGAAAGGACAAGTTAATTGCTTGGACAACTAGGCCAGGAAGCATCATACGTCCTCAATAGTATGTCCTTCTTCTTTGGCTGAGCAACGTTATAATGTTATACATTTTGAATGCACAAAATGGTACCGTTTACAACCTCATGCTCCATTTCAATGGTGAAGACTTGCTAACAAGCACATGCGAGACCATGAGCGCCTTTTCTGTTTGCATTCACAGGAAAGGGACCGAAAATTCTGGCAACAATGGCTACCTTGGCCAAGACAACAAAAGCTGCCTGGCGGTGTGTACAGAAGAAGAAAGCGCCCTTTGCCCTGCCGGCCAGCCTTTGTCGCTCCTGTAGTTTCCGCATTATCAATCGCCATGTTTGTCCAGACTGCATGGTTGCTGCAAAGACGAAGGCAACCTCAACAGTAGGAGGTATCTTTCCTTTTACGCACAAGTTTTAGCATACCGCAAAGTATAGTAGTATCAAGCAAAGTATGTCGGAAATGGCAGTACCAAAAGCAAAAATACCAAAAGAACCAAAAGGGCAGTGAGCTGATTGTTAAAGTATTGTTGGGAATGAGGAATGAGCTGTGGCAAAGAGGTTTTTCTGTGTCCAATAAATGAGAAATTTATCCGCTGGAGCCTTTCAGGAGCTGGGTCTTGATTCTCTAAAAGCTGTGAAACTTGCTTCCAAGCTTCATGTTCATGCATTATGTTAATTATAACTTGTCCATACCAGATTCTTCTTTTCCAGTACTTCATCAACCCTCATCAGGAGCCCGTTTCAGGTCAAGCGTGCAACCCTCCTGATCCCCATTGATCTTTTTCTTATTCTATTGCTTTGTGGAGGGGCTTTATGGTATTTGGTGGTATTAAAGTGGCTCCTTTTCCTTATTTAATGTGGGAAGTGGTTTTCACTGTTGCTCTGCGTAGTTTCTTTTGGTGGTGGTACAGGCTTTCGCCTTCCCTATTTTTCTGCACAAGGTGGGATGTTGTGTGTCGCATTGCATTCCTTAAGTAAAATAGGATGCAAAACAACATCCTTTCCTAGTTCATGCCGGTAGTATACAATGTCTGAAAAGAAAATCTACACAGGCAGTAAAAATCACTCTCCAGGTTGTACAAGGTAAGGATGCCACTTTGGTGGCGTACTGAGTAAAACTCCTTAAACATCAGACAAAAAAAGCCCAGCCTGAGAGGTCCAACAGAGTGCCAGAAGGAGAAAAGAAGTCACAAATTGACTGGAGTACCAAAAAGGCTGAAACAAGCAAAAGCACCAGGCACAAATTAAGCAGAGCTGAGAACTGAAGAGAAAAACTACGCAGGCAATGAATACCACTCCTCACATCAACTAAGGAATAGGAGCCACTTTGGTACCGAGTAATGTAAAGCTCCTCCACCGCGAAAAGGAAAGGAAAATTCAATGGGGATCAAGAGGGTTGCAGGCTTGGCCTGAAACCGGCTCCTGATGAGAGTTGATAACAGTACCGGAAAGGGCACGTCTGGTATGGACAAGTCTAGCAGCGAAGTTCACAGAGTGCACATGGAGCTTGGAGGCAAGCTTCTTAACTCTTTGAGAGTCAAGACCCAGTTCCTTAAAAGGCTTCAGAGTGTGATTGTTGTAGATGGTGCCGCCCACACCCAAAAGGATGATGTGGAGAGTAACGGAGACTCCTTGGAGAATGTTGCAGATATCTTTGCGCTGTTCCTTTGCGGTATTTAGCTGGTTCTGAGGTCTGGTGTCCTCTCAATACTTGATCTCGACGAGGTGGATGTCACACCGAGTTCTGCTGAGGTGCTTAGGTCGGTGCTGTCTGGGGCATAACACAGCAGGGCTCGACACCTAAACGGTACAAGAATTATTGTTGGCGTATTTCATAGGTCAAGAAGAGATAGCAAACTCCCTACTACAAGGTTGAATTGAACCGAAACTTGATTAATAAAATGGGAGCAAGAGAGGTAGGCTGGAAGAAATGAAAGGAATTGGGGGGGCAACCAGGCTGATGAGAAGAAGGGCAAAACGTGTACGAGAAAGGTCAAGCACGGGGAAGAAAGAAGGAAGAAAAGCCTGCGTACTTTGGTGCCTACGTAAAAACAAGGTTTAGGAAGACAGGGCTAGTAAAGAGTAACAGGGAAACGGGCCGAGAGCAAGGGGAAGCAGGCCAACCTAGACGTAGGGAAAGCAGGCCAACCTAGAGCAAGCCTGAGGCGGCAGACACGCTAGGATGGGAGCTGCAGTGAAACAGCTAAGGAGCTGTTTGGCCTAGCATACATACACGCACGCACAAAGGGGTGAGTCTGGCCTTGTTCGTCAAATAAGCGAGCAGTAAGCCAAACAATAGATCCTAATAAGGCTTTCTAACATTCCGACGGGGTTAGCTAGCTCTCAACATGGCAGTCGGGGCAGCAAGGCACACAACATACCCCACTTCCTTCCTCCCTGTTTGGCATGGCTGCTCTAGCCTAGCCCTTCATGGGCCATCCGTAAATGGCCTCGCATCATGGGCCATCCGTGGCCCCCTGCTCCCACCACAGAAGTTAATTTTGTAATTGAGCTGGCAATTTACCATACCATACGGCCGCAAGTGACCTGTTTTGTAATTGGTACAGGGGTCTTGTTTCATCCTGGATGCTTATGTATGTCTTGCCATTTAGTAAGTGCCGGTTAATTGGCTTACAGTTAAGACGAAAAAGACGAAAGGCCAGACTAGCACCACTAGCCTATGGGAAAGGACGAATAGAGACCGATACTCTTCACTCATTCGTCATAACGTAAAAATTACTACCATGCATCAGGCGTGTCACCTTCTGTGTTCATTCCCTTGTATAAAATTGCCAAGCAACTTCTTTTATTGTATGAATGTAAACAAAAGAAAATAGAGAGGGGGGTTGCCTGGTGCGGGCACCTAAGTAACCCCCTCCCTTAATCATGCTAGCTGTGTCCCCACTACCAGCGGAGTTTTCTTTTTCTTAAAAACGAAAGAGAATAGAGAAAAAAAGGCTATGCTGGCAGTGAAAAATATAACACCCACGTTTTTACAATCTATGATGAAAGAAAGGATGCCATGCATCTTTTACCATTTGCCCGTAACAAAAGCCTTTATTTGAGAAAGATATTGAGAAGGTGTGTTTTCCTCTGAGGGTGAGTTTGTATCCATACCATCAGCATCGACATTACAATCTAAGACATCCTGCACCACCCATGCAAACAAAAGAAGGGCCTTTACAGAAAGGCACTGGAGGTGATTGAAGGCTCTCTACTGCAGCTCTTTCACCACTGTTGTGTTCTCTGGGGAAGATGTCTGCTGCTGCAACAGGTGCGCTGCCAGACCAAGAAAGGGCACAAAACGCTGAAGGACTGTTGCACTGGGCACCGAGCCAAGCAAAACTGCCTGCCACACCGAATATAGGACGGCATCGAAGACAAACGCGTAGAAAACACGGTTGCTCGACATTTGCTGGTTGAAGTACATCAGCCTGTGCAAAAGTACAGAAGGATTCAAAATCTGACTCCGTATGGGAGCAGCAAGCGCATGGCACAGCAATAAGCACATGGACTGTGTGTGTTATGTGTGTGTATGTGTGTGTGTTATGTGTGTGTTATGTGTGTGTATGTGTGTGTATGTGTGTGTATGTATGTATGTGTGTGTGTGTGTGTGTGTGTGTGTGTGAGGCGCGACCAGAAATCAAACGAAAGATGGTAAGGCTTCTAGTCAATTTGATTAAATCAGTGAAGCACATAACCTGCCATACTTTTTTGTCACTTCACTGCAATGGTTTTTGCTCGGCATTTAGTCTTTTGCACATCCAATGATCATATAACACTGGATAGCTGTGTCCTGTGCAAAGTCATCCTTTCTATTTCAGACCTTCTTGCAAGAGACTGTGGCATTGTGACAATATCTCCCTGGCAAGCACGTACATATTCACAGATACATACACAAGCATGCACTACGGGCGCACCAACCCACAGACCTACCTTTCCTGCAAGTCCCCTGCAAGTTCAGGTCTTCCAAGCAGGGCCCACCCTACAGAAAAGAGGCCCACAGAAAGGCCGATCAAGGCACAGGCGTTGGTCCAATTTGGGTAACTTGCCTGTGATTTGAGCGTTGGTGTGCATGCGACCATGTTGGCATGTGCGTAAATCACATTTTGTACGGAGGTAAAAAAAGGTAGCGCTCAAACCTTCTGATATTGATTACGAGCATCTGGGGGCCAGTAGACTGGATAAATCAGATGGCATGTAACAGTACGCATGTGTTTAAATCACTCCTCACATTAATTGAAGGAAACCAGGTGGCTTCTTTTGGTGTGAGAAAGGCAAGCGTCAAAGCAATAACGATACTGCTGGTGCAGGCACCACAAACAACAAGAAATGTGTCCACATCTTGGAAAGTACGCACAACAGTTTTAACTTAGCATTTAGCACGGATTTTTGCTTGCAGGATCCCTACTTTTAGCCTCTGGTTATGTGTCTCTATTTGGTGCTCAATATGAGCGAACAGAAAAAAATAAACGAGGTGCAGACAATATATATTTCATCTGATGCTTATACTGGCAAGGTTACTACATGCTTCACGCACAAAGGCCCAGTTACCTAGCACAACACACCTACAGTACATACCGGCTGATGGCCGCTGCCTGCACTAATTTTCTCCTCAGGCTCTGGGGCCGCTCGCAAGGCCAAGAAAGGAATGAAGAACACGTTTGTAACAAACATGATAGCGGTCCACCAGGCCCACTTGTTCTGGACCTGTTAAAGCGAGTATGCGTGCGTGTGTGTGCGTGCTTGTGTACGTGTATTCGCGTGTTCCTGTGTATGTGTGTGTCTGTTTGTGAATGTGTGCGTGTGTGTGTGTGCCTTCTCACAGAACAGGCCACCTCAGAACGCTGTCCTTATTAATATTATCTCAGTAGAATGAACAGCCTTTACGTCAACATGTTGGCTGAAATAACAAGGACCCTTTTGTTAATCAAAACAGGATACAATTGGTGCAAGGTAATTTAAGGTGGTGGACTGAGCAAGTGCCCAAACATGCTTCTTTTTAACAAGCAAGGGGCAACTCCCACAGACCACTTCATAAAATTGAACTCACCCTCGATGTATTTAATTCTGTGTACAGACTGACAGGACGAAACACACATGTAGGACCCTCAATGTAACTAACTTTGTGTACAGTTGACAGGACCAAACACATATGCAGGGCACCTATACCCAAGATGCGTGCTTTCCAGGGAAACAGCATACTAATTTTGCAGCAAAAAACAAGCTTCACGCCGAGACCTTTTAGGCATGGTTCCCCCAAATGGCAGATCAGGCAACAGCACTTTGGAAAATCAATGACTGAGCATGCAATAAACCTTCCTTTTTGGGCCTCGGTCCACCCCCTTCTGGGAAATCATCACCTTTGCGCTCTTCTTCTCAGTGAGGATCACTGGAAGGAACAAAAGGCCCCATGCAGCTACAAAGTTAAACAGGGCTTCAGATACAGGGTTTTCTGGGAAGCTGCAGGAAGATGTGTGTGTATGTGTGTGAGCGTGTCAATGGAGAGATCACAGCAAAGTGTGCCAATTGCTTAAAACCTGTGTCGTCACTATTCCTTACACACATTGATGCAGCATACCCATTGCACACGCCCAAAGACACAGAATGCAGAACAAAATACGAGACTTTTGGCCCCAAGGCACAAAGCTGCTCCAGTGGAAAAAAACACTCACTCTGGAATGAATGATAAATTTAAAGCATTGAGCCCTATGTTGACGTAGAAGAAATTGAGGCTCTCGTGGAAAACTTCCTGAAAATGGCAGAGGGTGGTTGATATGTACGTACGTGTGTGTACATGTATGTGCATGCGTGTGAGTATGCGCGTCAATGCATGTACGTGAAGATGCACAGTAGAATTGCGTGATTGTTTGCTGAAAATATCCCTATGCCTGGCAATTGCAGGCAGCAAGCGCACTTGCCATTGCATGTGTACACACGTTTACTTACAACGCCACAAACATCTTACCAGGAGCACGTCAGGAGGAGTCATCCAGGCCGGCATGCCCGGAGCTGAGGTGCCGAATAGAATGTACGCATTGTAGCCTTACAAGCAAGGAGGGTGTGCAACAGATTATCAGTTCGTCATGATTCATAAAATGTTAGCACGCCTGTCTGACAGCACCCACGCCTTTGTGCATACAATTCACACAAAAATGTTAGCACCTTTGTCTGACACCACGCCTTTGTGCATACATTTCACACAAATATCAACACGGTCGCAAAACGCCTCTACGAGCATACAATTCACACCACGCTTTTACAAACATACAATTGACAAAAATATCAACACGGTTGCAACACACACACCTTTACAAGCAGCACAAAAACAACGAAACCCTTGCTTAAAGCACCTCGTCAGTCGAAATCACACGCGCAACTGTATGTGCACATCTACATGCAATTCCACTAAACATTATAATCACGTACACAATTGCATGTTAACACACACGCACGCACCCACAGACTTATACACACCTGCATACAACGCCATACAGCTGCATGCCCACAAACTTACACACACCTGCATACAATGCCCACAAACTTACACACACCTGCATACAACGCCCACACAGCTGCTGCGGCTAATGGGAGGCGCTTGAGATTGGATGGATCTGCTTTAGGGCCAAGCTTCCGGATAAGGGGGGCCACTGTACGCGTGTATGCATGTGCGTGTAATTTCATTCACACCCAATTCGCTTTCGAATTAACAGCACCAGCAACTCACAAGCACGACAAAAGAAATCAAAGTTACATCAGCTTTATTACAGCGTGTTTGTGTTAAGGCGGTGAGCACGCACCCTGCAAGCAAATCCTGGACATAAAGGACACGTTCAAATTTTGAAATGTACAACCTTGTTTGAACCACAACACGAGAACACACACACACACCTGCTGTAAGGAGCCCCAGGGAGGAGGCACCGGGCTTAGAAGGGCTTTCAACCAAATCACGAGCCTATCCGTGTGTGTATGTGTGTGTGCGCGCGCCAGCGTTTGTAATCTCTAGAGGGTTGCCGTAACAAAGCACGGTCAAGGCGCATTCATGGGATTTATGAGAAAGGATTGCACGCCATCTGCTCCAGAAACAGTCCAGTGTTTAGTACCAAATGGGGGTGCTATTGGCGCACAAAACCCACTTTCACAGTGGCACTTTAAAGTCTGTTGCTAACACAAGGAAGTGTGCTCAAGCTATGAGGGAAGTGCTCAAAAGACACTATTCAAGGGAAGATAGTGGGGGGGCAAGCAACCTCTCTTTGTAGAGCGTGCAAGGACAACAGGCAGAGCCACCAAGCCCACCGTTAGTATTTGGCCTTGATCGTTCATGGTGTAGAAGCTGCAGCCTCTAGAGAACGGAAATTGAATGCCTTCACCAATTTCAACGTGCCTGCACATCAGAAAAATGGAAGCAGTTTGTGTAGCAGTGCAGTGCGCACACCCCGGGGTTACCACATTATTTTTTACCCTTTCCACATAACAGAACGATGCACCCTTTTGAAGAAATTGCAAAGAAACAGGAACGAAGCTAGTAGCACAAATAAGATTTCCTGCTGTACCAACACATTTTTATTCAGCCTTAATTCAAAAATTATTTTCGGCCTGAACCCAAAAGTTGCTCTGCTATATATTCCTTTGTATTGTGGACAAAACTTCTCAAACAAATGTGACTTAATTCAAAAGAAATCCAGGCTCAAACGAAGATACAAAAGAAGCATACACCCAATCACGTACCACGTGATGCCTGCCTTCTTCTCGTCTCCTGCGATGTCCTCCATTACAAATTGTAAGTCACTGGGTACCTCATCCCGCACCTGCAGGATGCGCATATGCAGCGCGTGTGTGTATGTGTGTGTGTGTGTGTGCTTGTGTGCGCGCGTACCTGTGTGTCAAAATGTGTGTCGACATGATTTTTGTGGTTTTTTGCCGTGTGAATGAATGCACGTGAAATCAGCCTGTATCTCACTTGCACGGCACAGTGCAAATTTTGCAGGCACTTATCTGCGCAATCTGCCCTGATCAATCACTACTGTCTGGTAAATGTCTACACTGCAACGTAGTGCATTGGTCGGCAATAAGTCTATTTATTTATTGGAAATAATTCCGACCAGAGCTGTCACTCTGAGAACTTGTTCATGATGCGTGATACAACTTTGACCTGCGTGCTCTGTAAAAATCTTGTCTGTTCATAATTATAAATTGTCAAGCAGGCTTCATTTTGGTCTGCTGAAACATGTAAGCAGCACCTTTCCCCCTGCACACCTTAAGAATCATGCCATTAATCAATGCTTCGCATTTCTTTGAATAGGCAACACTTGGGCGACCTGCCTACATCCAGCTACTATTCTCCGTTAATCATTTTCCTTAAAATCCCCACTTAATACTTTCAAGCAAAGAGAAGAAAATGGCAAAAAAACAGCAAAAAAAACCCACCCACCCACCGACCTTCCTCATGTACGCAACCACCTCCTCTCTTCCCCTGAAGGGCTCTTCAAAAATCATATCGTGGTATGTCACATCTGGCGCCATGACCGAAGCAATGGTGTCAATGTCCCCTGCATTGTAGGCGCTGTAGAACCTGCAGGTGCGATTCCAGGAAAGGCAAGGCGCCTTTTCAGGCACTACGGGGCAGTAGTAATATTCGTATGAGCACTGGTTGCGAGTCTTCCCTGAATGCCTGCTGATCTATATCAGCACAGACTCTTACTGGTGCTTTTCACGACGGGGCAACCCAGGAACATGGCGAGGAAGATAGTGGCTGATTGTCCGAAGGGACACAAAACTTCCCTGTATGTATGTTGATGACACCCTCTTTCAAATCACACCTCAAACAAAACTGTCAGAGGAAGGCAAGCGTAGGTGAGGTGTTAGTAGAGTGTTTATAAGAAAGGTAGCATCTTCTCTACTAAGAAAAAGAGCCATTAAGGAGCGGATTTAGTAATTGCAAGATCAAGATGCTTTTTAGCTTGACTTCCCTCTGGTGGCCACCTGGAGACTCGCTGTACTAAATCTACAAATTTGCATAAAGGACGGACAGCGCTGACGTGTCTTGCATGATTCAATTCACACCTTACATCGACAAAATTCGCAGGATGATGAAATAACCGTTAGCTAGTAATCACAGCAGCTTATACATCAAGTGTCTCCAAACCTCATCAGGAAGCGTTTACAAGTCGCAGGTTGATAAAGCGGGTCTGTCAACAAGATGTAACCACAATTTTGATAGCATTGCAAAACGGATCCCTCCCAGCGTAAGCATAAGATGTGTTTGCCCTGCTTATTGAGCGACTGTAAGGCACTCTCACTTTGTGACCACCTCCTTGGCTGTGAGGATGGTTGTCGTCTGAGATGACTGAGGCGACTGGCCTGAAGCTGCAGCAGCACGGACCTGCACGTCAGGAATTGAATATTGTAAGTATGAATGCAATACTCCACAATTATTTGGCAATTGCCTCACGGACATGGAGAGCACGAACATAAGCAGGTGTGCAGGTCTCTGTGTGAGAGTGTGAGAGTGTGAGAGTGTGAGAGTGTGTGTGTGTGTGTGCGTGTGCGTGCGTGTGTGCGTGCGTGCATGCGTGTGTGTATGTGTGTGTGTGTTTGAGTGTGTGTGTGTGTGTGTGTGTGTGTGTGTGTGTGTGTGTGTGTGTGTGTGTGTGTGTGTGTGTGTGTGTGTGTGTGTGTGTGTGTGTGTGTGTGTGTGTGTCCAGAAATGTACGCGCCAAGGACAAACACGTGTTTACTCACATTCCTTCCAGACTGTACCAACCGGAGCCAGGACGGCGAATTTGAACAGGGGGACGTTTTTTTAGTGTTAGAACCTGCAGCTCTCATGCTGTTGCCCCAAACTAGCATTTTACTTGTTTTATATCGTGTTGCTAACACACACACACACAACCCAGTCAACTCTTGGAGTACTAAGAAATCCGGCTTTGTTTATGAGGTTTTATTTTTGTGATAGTACGTCCCTTCCTGTGTTTGCTTTTTTGATCAAATGTAACAGCAATCTTAAGAAATAGCCAATTAAACAGGTCAATTCCACTTCACACGTACATCCTTGCAATGGGGCTATCTGAGGCAGCTCTGCGCAGGAGATTGGAAGCGCTGGGCTATTCAGAGGCGCTCGAAGGCCAGAGCGTGCCCCTTGTCTCCAAGCTAGTGGATGACCTGGTGCATACCACAGAGAGTTACAGAAGCCTGAAAATAAATTGCGCACGGCAGGCTACTGAGATAAATGCGTTTGAACAAAAGGTGAGCGAAGTATGACAACAGCTTTGGAAGGTGTGCACACATAGAGAAGGTTCATCTTTAGAATACGGTGTGTGTAGCAACGTCACAGTTTCATAGAATGCAGTGACGTCATAGAGGAACGTTTGAAACAGCGGGCAATCATCCATACCCCACATCCATCCAAAAGCGCATCTGTGCACACATTCATCTGCCCCTCTCCCTGTCGCAGCTTGAATCCAGCCGGCAAGGCGCTAGCCAGATGCAGGCAGAGCATGCTCAGCTCCACGCACTGCTGGTCAAGGCCAACGAGCACAGCGCACGCACTGAAACGGACAGCTACCAGACAGCAAAGAAGCTGGAAGGCCGCATTGCCGAACTCTCATTCTGGAAGCAAGCTGCTTCGGAGAAGATGCAGGTCAGGGAAAAAGAAAACCTGTCCCTCAAGGCCAAGGTGGCGGAGCTCATCAAGCTGATGGATCAGCTGTCAGCTGGTGGGTTGTTCTTTTGGGGGGGAAGCCCAGGTTTTATTTCTGAAGAGTAGTAAGCTTGTCCTACTAGGAATAGGTGCCACTGGCCCTGTCGCATTGGCGCTACTGCAGGAAATTCCTCTTGAATCGAATTGTCTGCACCGACCGTTCCGCTTAGCACAAGTATCCCACAGAGTGCTTGCATGCTTGTTGGATTGCAATTGTAAATACTACGTTACATGAGAGGTATAAAAATACAGCCTGCTTTATTTGTATTGCCGCAGAAATGTGTGCTTAAGCGTACTATTACTTGCACGCACAAACACATGTTTAAAACCGTAGACGTCGGTGTACTTTGTATCTTTGCTAGGGTCGGCCAGAAGCGATATATACACCGGATATGACCGTATATTTGGTGATTTCCTTGCCAAAATCACCATATATATACCGTATGTATATCTGGCCAACCCAATTCTTTACGCATTATGCTTAAATGTGCAGGCACGTTAGAGCCGCAAGTAGCGGCCCCAAAAGTGGATGTGCACACACCACCCCGTAAGTGCTCGTAGTAGAATGCATACAAGAATCACTGCTTTCGTTCCAGCATGTGCTCATAGTAGAAAGCAAATAATCACCGCCTTTGTTCCAGCAATGCTCTTAGCAGAAAGCATACGATCTTAACTCTTTGCTGCCCAGCGCTGCTGCCCAGCACACGTTTTTTGTAGACAAGCAACATTTCGTAATGTTGTCGTAATGTTGCAGGTAAGGGGGGAAGGTATGACATATTGCAAACGCACCTGTGTCGTACGAGTAATGAAGCAAGTACCTTGTTTGCGTGGCATCCCCAACCCATCCCACGAGCCTGATCAAGAAATTAGCTAACCCTACGTACAACGTATACGTACACACACAAATACATATATAAATGTACACATACAGGTGCCTCTTCTCCTCACTCCAAACCTCCTCTAGCCCCCGCCTCCCTGGACCTGCTGCACACTGCCAACACAAGAGTGCTCGCGTTGCAGCGCCAGCTAGCAGACAAGGACGCACAGCTGGAGGAGCTGCAGCACAGCATTCAGGCGTCCCAGGTACGCGGAGGCACCGAAACACACACATGCATGCTGAAATTCAACTTGAAACGTGTTGCGCACTTGGCAGATAAGATTGGCACAACTGGAGGTGCTGCAGCACGCATTGACACCATTTTTGGTGTGCGATGGGTGTGACTGACTCAGAGCGAGAGTGGCTTATTGCCTAGATATCGATATACACATATCCAGGTGGAGTTAATAAGCCTGCACAGACAGCACTCATCAAACTTCAAAAGATAAATGGACGCCTTAAACACGTGCACTCGTTCTCACACGCACTTAAAGTGCAATCGCTTGCAATGATCCGGAGATGTGCTGCCTGGGCATGCAGAACACATCGTGAGACACCTACATGTGCACGCGCACAGGAGTTTGTGCGTGTGTTTGCCTGTGTGTGCGCAGAATGCGCTCGCTCGCAACGAAGCAGAGATGGGCCGCCTGGGCATGCAGAGTGAGACAGACGCCAGTGCTGCCGCCCTCGCTGCCCGCAACAACGCAAATGAGAGCATGATCCTGCAGCTTAACTCGACAGTGAGTATATGGGTGCTGTGTGCTTGGCGTCTCTCTTTGTAACACAGTTGTGCGCCTCCTTCCTGCAGCAAGGCAAGACTCTGAGCGTGATCCCCCCAGCAAATCTCCATTACTTACATGCCACGCTGCGCTTTGTAGGTAGAGAGCCTAATGGAGCAAGTCCGTGCTTTAGAGCCTGCTGCGCGTGAGAAGGCAAAGCTCGAGAGTCAGCTCGCTGCAGCAGAAAAGGCTCGGACAGAGGCAGAGGATAGATTGAGGAGGGCTGTGCGGGAGAGTGAGGCCATCCAGCACGAGGTGAGAGTCTGCCACGTGGAGGGTGAGGGTGGGGGGTCAAGTTTTCGTGCACAAGAATTCCTGTTCTTGGTAGAAGCTAAGTACAAGAATATGCAAGGATGGCTTGCAGGATTGTGAGAAAAGATGCAAGGCCACTCTGCACAAGGTGTGTGTGTGTGTGTGTGTGGTGGGTCCTCATATAGGTGTGCACCGTTCTGTGATAGCTTTGGGTTTAGGATGAAGGAGGAGGCTGTATGGCACGAGGTGAGGTTGGGAATGAGAAATGAGTGAAAGGGTGGTGTGATGTGTTGCTTCTCTTCATAAGGAAAGACGCTACAAATGTTATTTGATAGCCAAAGAGATACGCATCAGGATACCCTAAGTTATCAGAATATTGTGTGTACATGCTGAGGGAGTGTAAGGTCAGTGACTATCCACTTTTGCGACGGAAAATAAAAGATGCATATTTGCATACCGTACTGCTCCTTTTATATGGCAAGTTGAAATTATTGCGAGGTGCCCAAATAAGTACATAGTTTTTTGTGAGTGTTGGGGCTAAAAGAACAAACTACATAGGCAGTGAAAGCCACTCCCCACATTTTTGGAGGAAAAGGAGCCACTTTGGTTGCGGGGCCTGCCGATGATACGTTATTTGCGAGCTTTTTAGTTTCTGCTATTTCTGTGTGCTCTGCTCTCTGTTCAGTGCTCACATTTGTCAGCAGGTCTGGTTTCCTTTTGTATTCCCGCACGTAGACCAGCAAACGGTTCAGGGTGAATAGCAATAAGTACATTCGACTGAGACTCAAACACAAGACCTGCAGGCTTTAGCCAAGAACAAGCTTTCTGAAGTCAGTTTTGCACAAAGTCCGATCCTTAGTTTACTTTGTATTCCGCATTGCGAGATTGCAAGGTATTCAAAGTTGTGAGTATACTTGCTATACGCCTAGCAGCAGTACGGTATAAATAACGGGCGTTGCACAAATAAAGGAGTTGCAGCGCTCGTATCAATATTTTGAGCTCTAACTTGAACAATATTTGATACTTCATGCACAACAAGCCTGTTCTCACACCACAGCACTTGCCCTGTTCCTCCCCAGGTACTCCAACTGAGAGCGGATCTGACCATGCTACAAACCACTACGGCAAAGTCCAACCCCCCGGCGGCCATCGAACTGGACAGCGCAATCAACAGCGTGAGTTATTGCATTCGTAAGATCGGAGGTGTTCATACTGCATGGCAGATGGGCAATATGCAGCATACAGACTTCTCACGATGGGGTCCCCATCATTTTGTTGCACCACCTGGTGCTCTTGGTTTAGAGCAACAACAGTAACGAAAACCCGATCAAACCTAAAGAACGCTTTTCATTCTCTATCACTTACAAGAAATGACAACACACATTTAGACCTGAATCAAAGGAACCTCTGGTTTCCTAAATCCATAGACCGCAGGTTTGTCCCCATCACACTATAACTAGTACTGCCTACCCAACTTGAAACCTGCTTCTCATCTTGCGTGCACTTTATTTGCATACGAATTAAGACATTGTCCCTGTATTTTAAATTGCTCTCAGTGAGGATCAGGCCCGAGAGCCAAGAAACATACGCAGAATTATCACGAATCTGGTCTTAATTATGTTTGCCATGCAATCTTGCAGGTGTCCGGCCTGCGCACACGCTTGGCGGAAAGCCGGGCCGAGCAAGAGCGGCTTAAGACTGTGGTGGAGACAGTGGTGAGGGAGCGCAGCAGCGCTACAGCTCAGGTATGTGTATGTGAGTGTGTGTGTGCGTGTGTGTGCGTGAGATTGTGTTTAACTTGACAAGGCACGTGCCTTTGAGGTGACTCATAAATTCCATGCCTGACGTACAGCAGCTTTGTTTAGGTCACAGCATTGCAGCAGGAGCTAGCCAGCCTGCAAAAATGGCAGCGGGTGTACTCTGACACATAAATGCCTTTTGGGTGGCACATCAATTCCTTGTGAACTGCACCCCATGTGTCATGCCATAAACGTGTTGCACTGTGTGCAGGTCACTGCATTGCAGCATTTGTGAACTGCACCCCATGTGTCATGCCACAAACGCGTTGCACTGTGTGCAGGTCACTGCATTGCAGCAGGAGTTAAGCAGCCTGGGCGGTGCACTTGCCGAGGCACGTGCCTTTGGGGAGTCGCACCATGAGCAGGCACGCAGTCTGAGGGCAGAGTGTGCGGCAACGCGTGAGCAACTGGAGGGATGCAGCACGGGACTGGAGGAGGCGGTGGGACGACTGGGGTGGGTTGTGCCTTCGTGTGTGAGCGTGCATGTGCGGGTATGCATACACTTGTTGATTTGTGCGTATGTTTGTGTGTTTTTGGGTATTGGGCCAGGAAGGAAAGTTGCCTCTGCGTCTATTTGTTGTGTGGGTATGTATGTGACTCTGTGTCTATATGTTGTGTGGGGTATATATGTGTAAATGCGTGTGTGTATGTGTGTGTGAATGTTTAGGCGCAAAACGTGTTGCTTTAATGGTGCAAATCGTTCAATTTGATCAAGACACGAACTTAACATCCACACATCTTACAAAGAACTGCGTCGACTAATTAAAGGCAGTAACTGTTAGATGCGTGCAGGCTGGTTACGCCTGACTCACTGCCTTAAATGTTATGCCTCGCAATTTTAAAATGTTATGCCTTATTCACTGCCTTAAATGTAGCCGTTAAATGCGTGTAGGCTGGTCAACAACGAGTTTGAGTCGTGCAAGGCTGATCTGGACATGCAGCGGCAAGGCAAGCAGGCTGCGGAAGCAACGTAAGTCAGCAAGGCAGCTTCACGTCTAAAGGATATATGATATATGTAAAGAAGGAGCCGATGTCGCATCAATGATGTGTTTGTGATCAGGCCAGTAGATTAAAGCCCAGAGGAGGATGGAGGTATTTTTTGACAAAGCATTATATCACGACAATCACGCCGCACATTATTCAGCTTCAATTGCTTTGGTCTGCTCAATGCACATGTCACATATTTTCCAGGTTTTCCAGGCTGCCACTTGAAGCAGGCTTCTTATTAAAATTTAATGTAAGGGTTGGGCAGTTTTCTCTCTTATTGTAGCTGGCCCTTGAGCCTCAGCAAGCCCCCTCTTTGTAAACAACCTAAACTCTCTTTGTAACCAAGGTTCTTGAGCTGCGACAAGCTCCCCTTTTCTAAACAATCCTTACTCTTTCACGTAAGTTCCTTGAGCTGCAGCAAGCCCCCCTTTTTGTAAACAATATCAACTCTCTTTTCAACCAAAGTCCTTGAGCTGCAGCAAGCTCCCCTCTCATAAACAATCCTAACAACTCTCATTCCTGACGCAGGGTCCTTGAGCTGCAGCAGCGTCTGGAAGGTATCGAATCCGCTGCCGGGAGCGAGCACTCTACCAACCTGGCCTTAGCCTCTCGGCTCGGCAAGCTGGAGAGCGAGCTCAGGGCAGCGCTAGCGGGCCTGCGCACAGCAGAAGCGTCTGGCAAGGCACAAGGCGCACAGCTGCAGGTAGGGTAGGGTAGGTAGGGTAAGGAAGGATTGTGTGTGTCTGTGTGTGCGTGTGCACATGTGTGTAGCGTTAGCAGGACGTGCACTGCAAGCGGGTCTGGTATGGGGCACGGTGCTCAGCTGCAAATAGGTAGTTTTAATTACGGCAATTTATGTCAGTTCGAACAAGCTTGCGCTATGCAAAGGCTCCTGGCAAGGCATAGACATTATCTACCTGCACGTATTGTGATTTCAAGATGACTATTTGATATTTGTTCGTGTTGTGAGATGGCAGTGGATAATGTACAAGCAATGGAGATATTGTTATGATGGCACTGCAAGAACTGGAGGTATGGAGTTGCACACTGAATTTAGCAGTGTGTGTGTGTCTGCGTGTTTTGTGCCTGGGAACAGCACATTCCCGTGCCCCGCCAAGATCTTCTGGCAAGGCACAGCCGTAGGGAGGGTGGCATTGGGACAGTTTTTGCTTCCATGAAAAAGAGACGTCATGATGTCAACGTATGAAGACGAGGAGGGGCAATGTGCAACACAAGCTGATTACATGTGTGTTTACGTGTGCACATGCAGGAAAGCAACGAGGTACGTGTGCGTCTGAGCGGCCAGCTGTCGGAGTGTGAAGAAGAGCGTGGGAGGTTTGCGAGGGAGGCGGGTGCCGCCACACAGCAGGCAGCAGAGGAGAGAGCGCGTGCTGATGCCTTGTCTGTTGCTCGCACTGACCTTGAGGTACGCATGCATGTGGTATAAATGTATGGGAGTGCGCTTGTGTACTGATGTGCTACCATGCAGCAGATTGCAGAGGGGGGAGCACGTGAAGCTTTGTATGCGGCCCACATGAATCTCGGTGTGTGCCTGTGCAACCATCACACAGTCAATTTTTCTTTTGGCAACTGCTTCGTAGTTTGATGTGTTGATGTGCACTTGAAAGCCACTCACTAAACAACAGCAATTTGAATGCTTGGCGTTAGTGATCTTACCAAAACTGCACAGTCCTGCGTTTCTCTGTTCGGGCCTGCAGGTAGAGATAGGGCGTTTACGTGCAGAGCTGGGGGTGATCTCTGCTGAGCGGGCTATGTTGGAGGAGCGTGTGTCTGTGCTGGGCAGCCAGCTGTCAGCAGGGCAGTCAAACTGGGGTACAGCACAGAGGGAGCTGTCGCAGCTGCAGGTGCGTCTGCCTGTGCTGTGATGTGAATGATTGTGTGTGTGTGCAAACTTTTATATCTGTGCTGCTGGGCAGCCAGCTGTCAGCGGGGCAGTCAAACTGGGGTACAGCACAGAGGGAGCTGTCGCAGCTGCAGGTGCGTCTGCCTGTGCTGTGATGTGAATGATTGTGTGCGTGTGTGTGTGCAAGCATTATATCTGTGCTGGGCAGCCAGCTGTCAGCGGGGCAGTCAGACTGGGGTACAGCACAAAGGGAACTGTTGCAGCTGCAGGTGCGTCTGCCTATGCTGAAATGTGGATGATCGTGTGTTTTTGTGTGCGTGTATGTGTGTGTGTGTGCTGTGCGTTGTCCTTGACTTGTTTGCGCAGGCAGGTAGACAGCTGTCAGTGCAGCAATCCGAATAAAGAACAACAAGCATATGACAGTATGGAACATGCATACACGCACGCATGCACGCACAGGGCCTGCCCACTCGTTTGGAGGACTTGCAGAACCGGCTGAGGGAAGCGGTGTCTCAGTTAGGGGCATCAGAGGCGGAGAATGCACGCGCTGCTGCAGAAGCAGGCCGCCTCTCGGAAGCCCTATCACGCATGCAGGTCTGAGCATTTAGCATGTGTGTTTTGTGTGTTTTGTTTGTGTGCATGTGTGTGAGTAGTTAGTTATATTTGCATTAATCGCCCCTCTTGCCTGTGTGCATAGTCTGTTTAAAACCCACCATTTCTGGCATGTTTTCTTTACGCTGTATGTAGTATGTAACACTGCGCTTCAATACTTGCATGTACCCATGCTGGTCTGTGTGTGTTGAACATACTTACTGCGGGCGGAAAGTCAGCTCACTGCAGCGCTGCAAACTCGCCTCAGTGCTCAATGACACACGCACATCCTTCAAACGCTGCTGTACAGCCTGTTAGTTGCAAATACACCCAAACACATGGGCTAACACCCAATGACTTTTGTACAGATTCTTCACTTCCTTGTACACACCCTTCACTTCCTTGTACACACTTGCACCTGCAAACGCGCTCATATGCTCAGTGGTTGGTGCTTGAGCTTTCAGTGGTAAACTCTGATTTCTTTTATGGCATGCAGGCAGAGGGACAAAGCACTGTGACACTGCTGAACCATGAGCGGGAGGTGAGAAGGTGTTGGACATAGTTATGCACATTTGCACATTTGGTTGTGGGTGCTCCTGTGACCTGCTCCAGTGTAACGTGTGTGTGTGTATGTGTGTGTGTGGTTGAGCATTTATGTGTGTAATAAGTCAGTAAGTCATTGCTCAATCCAATGAAGTTGCGTGTGTTTGTGGCTTCTACTTGCTGCCTTGTTAAGAAAGAGTGGGACACGGAATCATGGAGGAAAGAAGCAGGAAGATACGTGACACGTATGCACAGTTGTTATTAGTTAGCACGGGCTCTACAGGCTCAAGTGCAGAGTTGGCCAGGACCGTCTACGGGCACCGTTCATTCGGAGATACCCCTGCCTGCCAAAAATTCTGAAAACACACCGTACGTCGGCAGTGGGCTCGGCCACGGCCAAATTTGACTTTAAAGCCATGAGACCTTGTGAACGCCAGAAAGGAGGCACAGATAGGGCACGGTTGTTTCCCCTCACATACTAGACATGTAAGGTTCTGGCCAGCCCTGCACACATACCAGCCAGACACAGACACTTGTCGACTGTCAAATAAGGTCAGTCGTCAAACACGGTTAAATATAGTCAAATGTCAAATTTTCATTCAAGGGCAAATGCCAATTTTTGACATGGGAGATTGCCAAACCTGGTAAGCTGTCAGATGCCAAGAAAAAAGCCAGCTGCTTCTAGCCACGCACAATATGCAGCATATGAGCATATGTGCAGGATGCAGGATCTCTTGCACTGACAGCGCACGCAAAGGAAATGATGTGCAGATCCTGCAAGCTTTTGATGATGGACCACATCCACAAGCATGTACTCACCCTTGCTGCACTTTTGTTTGCGACTATTTGTTTGTGATTATTTGTTGCTATACAACTATACAACACCGGTAGGTATAAAGCACACTAAGAGAAGCAGTGTTTTACAATTGCATGCTTCGTCTTGTGTTTAAGGAGTGCTTGATACATCACTCCATACACACAGGACCATGAATCCGTCTTCAGCTCATTTCTCTCTCATGCCTTGCTATGCTCACAATACACACAAATGCACACAAACACACACACACGCAAGAGCAGGAGCGCCATGTACCTTATCCTGCCTTGTAATATTCAAACAGAGAATGTACTGCCACAGAAGGCACCCACATCCACACGCACTCCCAGGTGGAAGCTACCTTACGCACACAGCTGGAAGACATGGAGCAACGTGCCACCCGTGCTGATTCGGACACGCGCGCGGCCCAAGCCGCACACGATCGGCTGTTGGCAGAGCACCGTGCATGTTTGGCCGACCTTGCGTCGTTGCGAGAAGCTCTGGCAGCAGAGGGGAGTGCTGCCAAGGATGCAGAGCAGGTGTGTGTGTGTGTGTGTGTGTGTGAAAACGATTGTGGGTGAGTGTGTGTGTGTGTGTGTGTGTGAGTGTGTGAATAAACGACTGTGGGTGAGTGTGTGTAATGGCGTTGAAACGCTTTGAACATGCACGCGCATATGTTCCTGCTCATGTTTGTCTGACCTCGTCTTGTGAGAAGCTCTGGTGGCAGAGGACAGTGCAGCCAAGGATGCTGAGCAACCGTAGTCTCATGCACAAAAAAGTAAGCACACACTACTGTACAGAAGCATGCATCCACACACATGGACCAACAGACACCTCCCTGTACCTAACACACGAACTAGTTTGCTTCACTCAAACAATCGTCCAAAAGAACTTAAAACATGCATAGGCATGGCTCATACAGGCAAAAGTAACACACCACATACATACGCAAACGTTTACCTACCAGAACACAGGCATACACATGAATGTGCACACATACGCAGGGGTCACGCAGCCTGCACGCACGAGCTGTGGCAACGCAGCGGCAGCTGGCAGTGAAGGAGGAGGAGTGCGAGCGGATGGCAGGCATGCTGCAGGTGCGCGTGTTTTAGTGCATGAGTGTTTGATGGGTGTGTGGGTGTGTTCAATGTGCCAATGTATGTGGGTGGGGTGGGTGGCGCTCAAAT
>Ga0307951_1000501_pt1 | contig 22536 bp, 24 predicted proteins | sample OrgLakmetagen374_FD_201842 | JGI IMG/M metagenome (GOLD analysis project Ga0307951, IMG submission 201842) | Saline water microbial communities from Organic Lake, Antarctica - #374 | ecosystem: Environmental > Aquatic > Non-marine Saline and Alkaline > Saline | place: Antarctica: Organic Lake... | reverse complement strand
CTTGTGCATAGCCAATACTGGTAAAGTGTAACGTGGCTTGTGCATAGCGAATACTGGTAAAGTGCAACGTGGCTTGTGCATAGCTAATACTGGTGAAGTGCAACGTGGCTTGTGCATAGCTAATACTGGTAAAGTGTAACGTGGCTTGTGCATAGCTAATACTGGTAAAGTGCAACGTGGCTTGTGCATAGCTAATACTGGTAAAGTGTAACGTGGCTTGTGCATAGCTGATACTGGTAAAGTGCAACGTGGCTTGTGCATAGCGAATACTGGTAAAGTGCAACGTGGCTTGTGCATAGCTAATACTGGTAAAGTGCATTGTGGCTTGTGCAGTTCAAAGCTGCAATAAAGAAAGGGTGGAGAGGGCGTGCCGTGCTCACCAGCACCAACCTCCCACCGTCAAGTTACAGCTAATATTGGCAAGGTGTAACGTGGCAGCGTATACTGAAAAAGAGTGAAACGTGGCAGCATATACTGGAAAAGTGTAACGAGCAGTTTAAGCTGCAATAAAGAAAGGGTGGAGAGGGCGTGCCGTGCTCACCAGCACCAACCTCCCACCGTCAAATTACAGCTAATACTGGCAAGGTGTAACGTGGCAGCGTACACTATAAGTGTAATATACTGGTAAAGTGTGACGTGGCAGCATTATTCTGGTAAAGTGTAACGTGACAGCTAATACTGGTAAGGTGTAACGTGGCAGCGTACACTATAAGTGTAATATACTGGTAAAGTGAAACGTGGCAGCGTATACTATGTGTAATATACTGGTAAAGTGTGACGTGGCAGCATAAAAGAGCAACGAGGCAGCATAGTACTGGTAAGGTGTAACGTGGCAGCATATACTGGTAAAGAGCAACGAGCAGTTTAGGCTGCAGTAAAGAAAGGGCGGAGAGGGCGTGCCGTGCTCACCAGCGCCAACCTCCACAAGTGCTCGTGCCTGAGCAGTCGGGTCTGGGCAAGTCCTGATGGCACGTTCAAACCACTTGAACCTCCAAGCTCCCTCCCAACAGGACCCACTTCCAGTTTCCTGGACAAGTCCTCAAGGTGTGCTTAAGCCATCTGCACTTCCAAGCTCCCTCTCAACACGACCCACTTCCAGGTCTCTGGACAGTTCCTGATGGCGTGTTTAAACCACTTGAACCTCCAAGCTCCCTCTCAACACGACACACTTCCAGGTCTCTGGACAAGTCCTCAAGGCGTGTTCAAACACTTAAACCTTCAAGCTCCCTCTCAACACGACACACTTCCAAATTTCTGGACAAGTCCTGATGGCACGTTCAAAAAATCCTACCTTCAAGTCTGGGAAAATCAGGGCAATGGCAGTGGCAGATCCGGTGGAAGTTGGCGCCAGATTCACTAGGCCGGACCTGTGCAATTTATTATGATTTGAACATGCACTCGTCGATCTTTTGACTTTTTTAAAGGTCGAGGAACAAAGTTGACGTGGAGTTTTATTGATTAAGAGAGCGTGAGTGAGCAAAGGTAGGGCGTGTGCAGATTCACCAGGCCATACCGTACGACAAGGAAATGAAGGGAAGGAGAGAACAGTGATACAGAGGCCGCAAAGGCTTGTGCGTGGAGTGTGTGTGTGGGCTTATGCGTGCACATCTGCGTATTTTAAGGCTTGTGCGTGCACATCTGCGTGTAATTTAATCAACTCTCACTCCGCAATCCCTCACTACACAACTCTTCACATAGAAAAAGGCACACAGGCACTCTGTGTAACATACATACACGCAAACACGCACACACACCTTGCTCGTCGCAGGTCGCTCTTCTTGGCGTTTGGGGCGTCCACTAGCGTCTGCGTCGTGACATGGCAACGACACCGTATCTTTACAGAGCAACGTCACCGTATCTTACAGAGCAACGTCACCGTATCTTTACAGAGCAACGTCACCGTATCTTTACAGAGCAACGTCACCGAATCTTTACAGAGCAACGTCAGCGTATCTTTACACAGCAACGTCACCGTATCTTTACAGAGCAACGTCACCGTATCTTTACATAGCAACGTCACAGTATCGTGACATAGCAAACGTTGTGTATGACCGCATGAATGGTGATTTCTCTGCTGAGAATACCGGAAATACAGCATTCATGCGAATGTATGTATGGTTATGGCCAACTCAAATGTGTGGGGCTGGCCAGAACCGTAAATGTACAGCATATATGACCGTACATCTGGTGATTTCCCTGCCAATACTTCGCTACACCGCATATATGTGGTCAACCCTAATCTTGAGCCATTAATAAGCCTGCCACTAGCGGCTGAAGTCAAACCTAAGCACTCACCTGTGTGTTTGTGAGGTTGTGGATGGTGGTTATGCACCCGTGTGTGATGCGCAGCTTTTCGTGGATGACCTGCGCAGCCAGAGTTTGGAAAAACCCTCTGTTTGTGCGCATTTGCAGCTGTGCACGCCCCACCGCAAGCCAGTACAAATGCACGCAATCGCAAGTCAGTACAAATGCCGGTGAGGAACCGCAAGTCAGCACAAATGCTGTGGTGAAAAAACGAGGGAAAGGCTGGCGCGCGGCGATGTCAGTCACGGCAGGATTGCTGAAAAACGAACACACACATACAAATACACATACACACACACGCACACACACACACACACACCTTGACCACAGGTGCCAGGCAGTTTGTTGTGCAGGAAGCAGCCGTCACACACACACACACACACACGCACCCACCCACCCACCTTGACCACTGGTGCCAGGCAGTTTGTTGTGCAGGAAGCAGCCGTCACGACATGTCTTCTTGGGGTCACACACACACACACAAGCACACACACACACACACACACGCACACACACACACACCTTGACCACTGGTGCCAGGCAATTTGTTGTGCAGGAAGCAGCCGTCACGATGTGGTCCTTCTTGGGGTCGTACAAGTCCTGTGTGCATAGACGGTTGAGTGTTCCCAGCATTGGACAGGTCGCAACCAAATAGGATGGAGACTTTGTCCTCGCAACGTGGTCATTATTTACTAGAGTATCATTATTCGAGGATCATTTTGCGAGGATCATTTTTTTGAGGATTAATATTAGAGGATCATTATTTATTAGAGTACACAGACAACTTGTACTGCAAAGAGGCATGCACTGCACACTGCCTGCTGTTTCATGCCCAAAACCTGCTGCGCCCACTCGCACACGCACATAACCACAAGCATGTGCATCATGCACTACAGACGAGAAGGGTTGGCCAAAACCATACATGTACGATGTTCAAAAGGTATTTTGGCAAAAAATTTCATCAAATATACGGTCTTGTACGGCGTATGTGTAAGGTTTTGGCCGACCCTACGTACAAGTTTTCACTACCAGTACATCAAAATCATACAAGTTCACAGTGCTAGATTGGCATGCATGTGTGTGTGTATGTGTGTGTGTGTGTGTGTGTGTTTGTGTGTGTTTGTGTGTGTGTGCGCGTGCAGTTTTGGCAGGCTCCATAGGCAAGAACACCTCTTACCCAAGAGTAGGATTGGCCAGAACCAATTATATATGGTGTATATACGGTATTTCTGGCAGGAAATTACCAAGTACACGGTCATATACGGTGTGTTTTAACTCCACAAAAGCCCAGAACAATTAACGGGAGCTGAGAAATGCCTAAGGGGAATCTTTGCTTGGAATCTCTGCGTTGATCAATACACGCACACACATGCACATGTGCACTCGCCCTCACACACACCCACACCCATACCCACACCCACACCCACACCAACACCCATACCCACACCCAACCACCCACCCACATATACACACACACAACAATGCAATCCAACTGCCTTACGTGGTTCACTCTGTACACGCTCGCCCTCTCTCTCACACACACACACATAAACACACACACATCAATGCATCCAACTGACTTACGTGGTTCACTCCATACACAATGTTGAGCACCGGGTTGGGGTCCTTCACGGGGGCTGACACCACCACCTGAAGCACAACAGCAGCAGCATCAGCAGCAGCCAAAGGAATTAATCACAGCTGCTGAGACACGCAAAGCACAAGAAACACACGCACACACACACATCACGCGTACGCATGTGCATGGGTAGGTAGGGTTGGCCAGGACCATATATACCGTACTAACGCGTGACCAATGCACACCCTAATTTTTCATGAATTGTTTGAGTGCATTGCGCGGGGTTTGTGCACCCCTTTCAGTGGGAAAAGTTTGCCATTGCGCACCCCCAACTGCGCAGCAATTGAGGTGCGCAGAGCTTTCTCAGGGGCATTGCGCAGACCCCATTGCGCAAACCCCCAGCAGCAAGCTTGCATGGCTTTGAATTACAGGTACCAGCATTGCGCGGGTACTTGAGCATTGCGCAACTCATAACAATACAACAAGTACATGGTTACAGCCACTACTGAGGTCATGTAAGGAAAGAACGCATGTTTGTTCTGTTGTTGTTCCTTCTCTGTCCTGGGGCTAATCCATTGAATCTGAGTGCCGAAACTAGATATTCTCCCATTCTCATCCACACTTTCGCTGCTGCTTGGCCTTCTCATACTGCTCCTCACGCTTGCGCTTCAGCCCAGCTGCCTCAACGCTTGCATCCCGGATGGCATGCTTGGAACGCTGCTGCTCGCGCGCAACATCGTCCTCCCGCTTCTCCCGCGGGATGGCACGCACATACCTATCCATACCTACCCAGAATTTATAACATTAATTAATTTTGCGATTGCGCACAATTGCGCACCGGCTCTCACCGGAATAATTTCCCGCTTGCGCACCCTGATTTCAATTGTAGCAAAATATTCATCGCGCGTCTCCATTGCTCCGAAAAAGATAAATAAAGCGCCATGGTCAAGCGTTGGTACGGTATACGGTGTATATACGGTAATTTTGGCAGGGAAAGCACCAAATGTACGGTGTATATATACGGTTCTGGCCAACCCATATGTTTGTGGCGTGTGTCATGGTATCATGGCGCTGAAATTGTGTGACTGTGTGTTTGATGCCCACACAAGTAAGTGCACCTCCACGCCGGTGCAAGGTGTGCATTTCCACGGATGCAGGGTCTAAACAACACAGAGCTGGGAAATTAGTACATTCCAAGGGCACCTCTATAACATTGAACATTCCAAGCCCAACGCTAACGTTAATATCTGCTCCTCCGCACTCACTCACTCACACACACACACACAAGTACACGACGTTCTTTTTGAAGCAAGGGTGCAGAAAACAAAATGTGCTCACCCATGCAAACACACACCTTCTTGATGCCCTTGTCAAAGTAAGGCTGCAGAGGTGCGCGCGTCAAGAACTCCCCGGTGCACTCCATCACGATGTCAATGCCCATGCCCTCATAAGGGATCTGCAATTGAGCGAGGCCGTGATTTTAAGTGCATCTGAGGTAAGAAGGAGGTAGCTACAGTGCACTCCATCACAATGCCAATGCCCATGCCCTCATAAGGAATCTGCAATTCAGCGCGGTCGTGATTTGAAGTGCATCTGAGGTAAGCAGGAGGTAGCTACGATGCACTTCATCGCGATGTCAATGCCCTTGCCCTCACAAGGGATCTGCAATTGAGCGAGGTCGTGATTTGAAGTGCATCTAAGGTAAGCAGGAGGTAGCTATAGTGCACTCCACACTCCACTGACTGGTGCGCACACCATCATATGATGTGGCAACGCCCCCGTGAGTGACCTGCAATTATACGTAGGCAGGCAGTTGCAGTGCACTCCACCGACAGGTGCACACGGCATCATATGAGTAAGATTGGCCAGAACCCCATACATTCCTACGTATAAACGGTGTACATACCGTGTTCTTAGCAGGGAAATCACCATACGTACGGTCATATACGGGGTACATATACAATTCTGGCCAACCCTTCATATGTACATATGTAAATCATAGATTAATTTGTAAACGAGTGATAACGCCCTCACGAGTGACCTGCAATGACGCAACTTCTACACGCTAACGTGAACAGGGTTTATTTATTGCCGCCCCAAAGCAAGCATGTGTGTGTGCTTTTGTGTGTATGCATGTATACAAAGGTACTACGCTGCTCGTAACCAGTAACGTGCCGCATGCCTCAGTGTAGGTATTGTTGTTAGGGATCCTGACTCATTGCATGCATAGTATTGTACGCAAGGAGCTTGCTGACCACACCCACACCCACACAAACACCCACACCTACACCCACACCCACTCACCCACACCCACACCCACACCCACACCCAAACCCACACCCACACACAAACACCCACGCAGACACAGACACACTACAGATCCCATGAACGTACAAGGAAAATGAAAACAACGGACGTTTCAAAGCCACGACATGTCGCAGGAATGTGCAAGAGGAATGAAAACAACGGACGTTTCAAAGATGTACAATGTATATAAGGTGCGAGATGAGTGCAGCAGCAGTGCAGCAAAATGAGAGAAGTCCGGGTGTGAAAGCGCTGGGAAAAGAACAAACTACGCAGGCAGTGAAAGCCACTCTTCACACATTTAAGGAAAAGGAGCCACAAAACCGCTGGGTAAAAATCAGTAATAATAACCCCAATCAGTGCATCTCACGATGCAGTAGATAGGGTCGCCAAACTAGCTAGGGTTGGCCTTAATTGTACACTGTATATGACCGTGTATTTTGTAACTCTGCCGTCAAAAACAGCGTATATACACCATATATTTATGGTCCTGGCCAACTCTAGAAACAGAGCGAAAAAGGCACGTGCCAGCAAACAAACGGGGTTCGGTTTTGGTTGCAAAGGAATGACGGCAAGGTGGCAGCTCACGATATGGGGGTTAATTTTAATTGCAAAGGAATGACGGCAAGGTGGCAGCTCACGCAATGTGGTTTGATTTTGGTTGCAAAGGAATGACGGCAAGGTGGCAGCTCACGCAATGGGGTTCGGTTTTGGTTGCAAGGGAATAACGGCACAAGCAATGGAGTTCAGTTTCGGTGTCAAAGAAATGACAGCACCAGAGATAGCACAGGCCAGTTTTTCCTTTGAAACAGAAATTGATGTGGAGTCAGTACAGACGAAGGAGTTCCCACCAAACAGACAAAGCAGGCAGCGTCTCAGCTTTGAAACTAGCAGCCACACTGCTTGCTTGACTGAAGGCCTTTTGATTTGTTAATCTTTGTAGACCTCTGCTTTGACACGTGCAACCAACCCACATGAGCATCATACACATGATGCTGCATACACAGCGCGCAGCCCAGGCCTGTTGCTGCAGGTATAAGGAACGACTTGTGCCATTAAAATCTGCCCAGGCCTGTTGCTGCAGGTGTAAGGAACGACTTGTTTCATTAAATTCTGCCCAGGCCTGTTGCTGCAGGTGTAAGGAACGACTTTCGTCACTTTATTGCACCCTCAGAACACGCACCAGCTCAGGCTGATCGCTGCAGGAATAAAGAACAACTTCTCTCGTGTTCAATTTCACCCACAAAACACGCACCAGCTCAGGCCTGCTTTTGCAAGTGTAAGGAACGACCTCCCTCCTACTGCCTTGGGAGAGGATGACGTTTGTGCCCTCAACCTCCACCTGCAGATATAGGAGAACACGCACACGAGTGCGTGATTGTGTGTGTATTTTTGTTTGGGCGTGCGTGTGTTTGTTTGTTTGGGTGCACGTGTGTGTGTGTGCATGCGTGTGTATGTGTGTGACACTAATCTGCACGGAATGAGGGTTGGGACTCTGAAGATTGTGTCCAATGTTGTTCTACCTTACACTTGCTCTACCTTGTCAGTTGCCCTACCTTGTCAGATGCCCTACCTTGTCAGTTGCCCTACCTTGTCAGTTGCCTTACCTTGTCAGTTGCCCTACCTTGTCAATTGCCCTACCTCAACAGTTGCCCTACCTTGACATTGCCCTACCTTGTCAGTTGCCCTACCTTACACTTGCCCTACCTTGACGGTTGCCCTACCTTGACGGTAGCCCTACCTTGACGGTTGCCCTACCTTGACAGTTGCCCTACCTTGTCAGCTGCCCTACCTTGACAGTTGCCCTACCTTGACGGTTGCCCTAGCTTGACTGTTGCCCTACCTTGTCAGTTGCCCTAACTTGGCAGTGGCCCTACCTTGACTACCTTATACTTGCCCTACCTTGACAGTTTCCCTACCTCGACCGATGCCCTACTTACACTTGCCCTACTTTGACAATCGCCCTACTTACACTTGCCCTACCTTGACAGGCCAGGTGCCGTGTACTGAGTCGTACTTGATGAGGTAGCTGACAGACTCAATGGGCTGGACGTCATTCATCTGCAGCAGCATGGCGTGCGTGTTTACGTGACTGTTGTGTGATGGGCTGGTCTTTGTTATGGCATAAGACAAAGGGAGGGCAAGATTTGAGAGCTTAAGAAGAGTGGCTGACACAGTTATTCCAACGCACACGTAGTGTTAACCAACACGGAAAGATGCTGTTACCATCTGCTGCAGAGCGTGCTCCTTAGAAGGTAATAAACTGTCAACTTGCTAGGTTTGTTTAGCACTAAACCATCCAAAGGGTGCCCCTTGTCCAATGCTCCTTCCCTTAATTAGAATAAGGGCGAGTTAATAATTACGAATCAGGAGAAATTAACATTACCAATGTAGCCTGTTCTTCACTTGACTTTACCCCCTCACATGGCTTAGCAGAACAGTAAGGGCTACCACACATCACCTACGTGCGCAATCTGGAACTCCTGGGGCCTATCCCAGGCCAGACGCAAGGCCAGGCGGCCTGTACCAAAAAGAGAGGCATGTCAGGCATTGTAAGTTGTTGGGGACTGTAAGTCTCATCTCTAATTAGACAGGCATTGTAAGTCATCAGGGAAGCACTGTAGTGATCAGTTCGTTTACCATGCCACAGGCAGGTTGCACAAATTTACGCTGTGAACTGTAAATTAACGTAAAAATGAAACATACAAGCACTTGTCTGTGAGCCAAAAAGGGCGCATTTAGCGTGTGGTGGATGATGATGACGTTTGATGCAAACCTACCGATTCTGCCCATGCCATTGATGGAAACGGTAGTGGGCATCGTATGTAGGCGCTGCTGGACGCACTGGGTGTCTCAGTGCCTGCCCAAAAAATCAGGTGTATAAGTATGTGCGTTTCTCAGAAAACTGCTTGCATGCGCTTGCATGTGATTTTTTATAAGCATGTAGCGTGCACCATCTAGAATGCACATATGTGCACAGGCACATTTTTTCTTCTAGACAAGCATGCGTGAAGCATTTTAATCATGGGTACGCCTGTGCTTGTGAGAAAGAGTGTGCATGTTTGTGCGTGTGTGCGTGTGTGTGCTTGCGTGCGTGCATGTTTGAGAGAGTGTGCGTGTATATATATGTGTGTGTATGTGCTTGCGTGCGTGCATGTTTGAGTTAGTGTGTGTGTGTGTGTGTGTGTGCGTGCTTGCTTGCTTGCTTGCTTGCCTGCTTGCTTGCTTGCTTGCCTGCTTGCTTGCTTGCTTGCGAGCATATTTGAGTGCGTGTGTGTATGTGTATATGCGTGCATTGTGTGTTGAGTGTTATCCCGAGGAGCTCTCGGTTCCGCGGTGCAGCGTTGTGACAGCGGACCCACCTTCTTGGGGATGGGATGAGTGTGTACGATATCGTTATTATTTGTCTGAATATCGCGCGAGTTCCGCATCGGATATATGTCAGCCGGCATCTTTTCACGTCCGTCTGACAAAGATTCTTCCCTGATTCTTCACTTTAGGTTTCACCTAAAGAAGTTCGTGCAATGATGCGTTTGATAAAAATTAATTACAGCAACCAAGTGCAATGTCAGGCAACGAGATTCCAACAGACGACCCTGGTTCGCAAAACCAAGAAGCGTGTGTAATCCGGGGCGAGCAAGTCCATCTGTACGGCCTCGGTCAGGGTAATAATCTGCGCTGCCGGTTCCCCAACCAGCAGATTGAGGATGAAATGGCTTGTACACGGGAGGAGCAGCCCTCCGGAGAGCAAGTTCACTGCTGCCAGCTTCCCAAGGGAGGGGCTGAGGTGAGAGGGGAAGGGAAGGGAGGAAATGACATGCAAGTATCAACTCAAAAGATGCTTGCGCGACGTACAGAGAAGTTAATGAGGCACTCTACGAGTTATAACTGCACACAGGCTGCTCATGAGTTTTTCTGAGCTTTACCAGGCTCGTTACCAAGAATATGAACGAGCACCCATGCAAAGGCTCGCCCGTTCACTCACACAGTTGCAAGGCGAGCAATTTGCTGAAGGTGAAAATGCCAGGATATTAATGGAGGTCCTGGATGGCAACCAGCGAGTCGCCACCCACCTCCTTCCTTATCCGCATGGCAGGTGAGGAGCTCAGCCGTCAATCATAATAACGAGGTTACCGGTGGACAGAGATCTGCATCTGGTTGTGCCGCCTGCCTATAAAGTTGGTGTTTCCAATCATCCAATGCTTACCACAGATACGGATCCGTCAGCCAGGTGTCATGCAAAGTACGCTAGTGGCCATTCACTTGTCTGTACACATCTCCTTCCTGCTTGCAGCAGCCCCAAGAGCAATAGTACACAAGACTTTGTTGGTGATACTCAACACGGCAAGGGAGACGGTACGTAACTTTGCAAATAATCTAAACCACTGCTCAGACGTGTGCAAACTAATCTGCCTGCAATGAAACACACTCCCCACTTCACCCCTTCGTCAACTTAACGGATACGTGGCAAGTTGTCTGTTTTCCTCCCTAGATCCCCTGCCATACATGTAGTGCTTCATTCCTTCCATTTGGCCATACCTTGCATTCCTGTTTACCTGTTAAAATTGCATTCCTGGTAAGCTGCCTACTGCGCCCTATCCTTTATCACCCTTTTTTGTGCAGACATGCCCTCAAAAGACAACCCCTTGGCTGTGGGAGCGTATGATAAGGGCAAAAGCAACGGAGAAGGAGTGGAGTTGGACGTGGGTGAGTGTGGGAACTTGTGAGTGAAAGTGGGGTAAATATGGAAATGTGTGTGTGTGTTTTAGTGCTTGTGATTGTTTTTGAAAATTCTTGGATGCAAGTTTAGAGGTGCACATGGGTGAGTGCGCTCTCGGGCACTTAGCCAAGTCAACGTACACCTTTAAAAGATGGCTTGAATTGTTTACCTGGCAGACGACTAAATGCAGTGCTTGCTTTGCATTGCCTTCCTGTATGTAATGCCGATGGCTGCTAAGGGCCTGCGGCAGCGCGATCGATTGTGGTGGATATGTAGGGAGTAGCAACCAAGGCACAAACTTCCCTACAGTTTGTCACCCAGCCAACTTGCCCACCTCCGTGCGCCACGACACTTTGCTTGCTTGCCAATGAATGTACACAGGGAATGAGAATGCAGATGACAAGGGAGGGGACACCAATTACAAGCATACGTACGGTGCCCTGAGGCCCTTCATCATCATGTCCAGCTCCTACCTCTTGTTCACCATCACGGACGGTGCCATTCGGACGATCATATTGTTCCACGCCCACTCCCTGGGCTTCACGGCCATGTGAGTATTATGTGCCTGCCTGATAGACGCTCAGACTCTTCGATTTTACATTACACCCACTCCCTGGGCTTCACAACCATGTGAGTGTGCTGTGCCCGCCTGTTAGAAGCTCAGACTCTTTAGTTTTACAATACGCCCACTCCCTGGGCTTCACAGCCATGTGAGTGTTCTTTGCCCGCCTGTTACAAGCTGAGACTGTTTTTGCAGAGTGCTGGCCTTTACGGCCATGTGAGTGCTCTTTGCCCGCCTGTTACAAGCTGAGACTGTTTTTGCAGAGTGCTTGGCTTCACGGCCATGTGAGTGTTCTTTGCCCGCCTGTTACGTGCTGATACTTTTGTAGCTGAGCGTGGCACTTGTGTGAGACTGAGCATGCGCCTGGCTGGTAGTTATAGTTAAACTCCACAAAGGTTACCTTGGTTCCAACATGGCTAGGCTTGGCCAAAACCAAATGAGTACACTGTATATGACCGTATGAATGGTGATTTCCCTGCTAAGAACACCGTATATACACCGTAGATGCGTATGTATGTATGGTTTTGGCCAACAATTTTGGCCAACCCTAAAGAGGCTCCTCTTCACCAGGACGTGCAAACTGGCGCACCTTCTGCCCACTAACACCACACACTTGTGTTTGCATACACTCGCAGGGAGGTGGCCATCATGTTCATGGCGGTGAGTGTGTGTGAGTGTGTGCACGTGGCATGTGTGTATGTGCGAAATACTGCCAACAGCTTAAGCTATCCACCTTTACCATCATGAACAATACGCTGCCTAATGATCGAGGATAAGATTCTCAACCTACCAAAGATGCACTGTATTACTCCCTGTCAAGGTTACAGCTGTTTGCTCTGTTGATCTCTCTCTCTCTATATATATCTCTCTCTCTCTCTCTATATATATATATCTCATTCATTGCATTGCATTGCATTGCATTGCTTTACTTCCTTTCACTTTCAATAAAAGTCCTCTGACGTGATACTCGTGTATGCATGTGTGCAGTATGAGGTCGCTGGCGTGGTCACCAATTTGTTAGCCGGAGTCATGGGTGAGTTCTACGTCATGCACAAGAAGAAGCAGAGCTGATTGTACATCTCCTTTTTGCAGTGTGTGTATGTGTGATATGGCCTGCGTGCTTATGCAATGTGCGCATTCGTACAACTAAGATCATAGGTGTCACACCAAAGAAAAAAAGTCCAAAATCTAGCGTACCTCTTCCACAATCGAGATCAGGTACTCCTTACACACCGCCATGTTTCAGCTAAACTCACCACAAGAATGCCACACCGTGTGCTTTGCCTGCCCCTTTGCAGGCGCAAAGTGGGGCATCAAAAGCACGCTCCTCACGGGGCTGTGCCTCCAGATTATCGGCGTGTGCATTTTGATGGCGTGGCAGGACTCGTGGGGGAATGAAGGTGAGGAGCAAAAGATAAGATGAAGATCATCGGTGTGTGCATCCTGATGGCGTGGCAGGATTTGTGGGGGAATGAAGGTGAGGAGCAAAAAATAAGATGAAGAACATCGGCGTGTGCATCCTGATGGCATGGCAGGACTCGTGGGGGAATGAAGGTGGGGAGCGAAAGATAAGATGAAGATCATTGGTGTGTGCATCCTGATGGCGTGGCAGGACTCATGGGGGAATCAAGGTGGGGAGCGAAAGATGAGATGAAGATCATCGGTGTGTGCATCCTGATGGTGTGGCAGGGCTCGTGGGGGAATGAAGGTGGGGGGCGAAAGATGAGATGAAGAACGCAGACGTCCAATGCGAAAACATGACCGACGTGGGTTACGAAAGGGCGTGGCTGTGTGCTCTGCTCTGCATTACCCAATGGGGCCGAGGTGAAACTGAATGACGTGGGTTACGAAAGGGCGTGGCTGTGTGCTCTTCTCTGCATTACCCAATGGGGCCGAGGTGAAACTGAATGACGTGGGTTACGAAAGGGCGTGGCTGTGTGCTCTTCTCTGCATTACCCAATGGGGCCAAGGTAAAACTGGTTGACGTTGGTTACGAAAGGGCGTGGCTCTGTGCTCTGCACCACCCAGTGATGGGGGAATAATCCTCTGCGTTGTGCTTCTCACGTTTTGATGACCCAACTTGTGTCTGCTAGGAGCTGGGTCAAACAATGGGACCCATCCAACCCTCTACCTGGATCCCTCATTTCTAGGGTTGGCCAGAACCATATATATATATATATATATATATACGGTGTATATACTGTATTTTTGGCAGGGAATTCACCAAGTATACGGTCATATACGGTGATTGTGTACGGTTCTGGCCGATTCTACTCATTTTGTTACCCTTTTTGCTTTCTAGGAGAGTAGCCTCTTCAAGTGCTGCTGTTCTCTGACCCTACACAACAGTGTGTTGTGTGTGACCCTGCATAACAGTGTGTTGTGTGTGACCCTGCACAACAGTGTGTTGTGTGTCACCCTGCACAACAGTGTGTTATGTGTGACCCTGCACAACAGTGTGTTGTGTGTGACCCTGCGCAACAGCTTACACAAAACAGCCTCTGCTCGCATGCATGATTGAAAAAGAAGATCTACGCAGGCAGTGAAAAACCGCTCCCCACAGTATTTAAGGGAAAGGAGCCGCTTTGGTAACGGGTACCGTAAAACTCCCTCACCAAAGAGGTGGCTTCTTGTCTTGAGCAAAAGCCTTTGCGAGTGTTTATAACTTTTTCTTTTGCGCAACAAACTGTGCACGCGCTGATTGCCTGCCTCTGCTTTGTGTGACAGCTTATGCGAGTGCTTATTACTTTATATTTTGTACAACAACCCATGGATGCGCTGATTGCCTCTGCTTCGTGTGACAGCTTTTGGGAGTGTGCCTTACTTCTTATTTTGCGCAATAACCCATGCGCGTGCTACTCACTTGCGTTGTGAGCACAGGCTGCTTGATCGATCTCAAAGATTTATCGGCCTTTGCATCTCACTTATGTTTTGCATCTCACTTATCTTTTGCATCTCACTTATGTTTTGCATCTCACTTATGTTTTGACCGCGTTGCTCCTTTTTCCTTGCTCGCGCAGGAGAGAAATGGAAAGCGATTTTATTTGCAACGATGACTCAGATCACTGTGGGCGTGGCCAAGGACTTGGTCAAGCTAGGTGCGTGTCTTGCTGGCATCGCAGGAAGGATGGGCTTTGTTTTATTAGTTGTGTCTATGGTACAATGCAATAGGTGCAGTGCATTGTAACAGGTGCAGAGCAGTGCGATAGGTGTAGTGCAGTGCAATAGGTGTAGTGCAGTGCGATAGGTGTAGTGCAGTGCAATAGGTGTAGTGCAGTGCGATAGGTGTAGTGCAGTGCGATAGGTGCAGTGCATTGTAAAAGGTGCAGTGCATTGTAACGGGTGCAGAGCAGTGCGATAGGTGTAGTGCAGTGCGGTAGGTGCAGTGCATTGTAAAAGGTGTAGTGCATTGTAACGGGTGCAGTGCAGTGCGATAGGTGCAGTGCAGTGCGATAGGTGCAGTGCAGTGCAATAGGTGCAGTGCAACAGACATAGTGCAGAGCAGGCGTCGCCTATGAGTGTAGGGCTGGCCAGAATCGTATATATTCACCGTATATGATTTCCCAGCCAAAAATTCCGTATACAAACCGTGTATATATATGGCCAGCCCTAGTTATGTCACGCTCCTCAGTTGCTATGTGAGCAAGGTTCTTATTTGGTGTGTTTTATGTGGCGCTCGTTGTGTTTGACATCGTGGGAATGATCACGTTTTTTGGGTAATATGTGAGCAACGTGGTGAGCTAGGTTCTTATTTGGTGTGTTTTTTGTGGCGCTTGTTGTGTTTGACATCGTGGGAATGATCACGTTCCTTGGGTAATATGTAAGCAACGTGTTGAGTAGGTCCTTATTTGGTGTGTTTTATGTGGCACTTGTTGTGTTTGACATCGTGGGAATGATCACGTTCCTTGGGTAATATGTGAGCAACGTGTTGAGCTAGGTCCTTGTTTGGTATGTGTTTTTGTGGCGCTTGCATGACGTGAGTGGGAACAAAGTCAAAAGCAGAGGAGTGTGTTGCCTTGTTGCTTGTTTGTGCCATTTCTTTAGGCAGAACATAATCAGTAATGTGGCTCTTGCATTTTCACAGCATCATTATTTGTCACTATTACGCACACATGACATGCATTGATGCAGCATTAGTCCACGCACTTCTGTACGCATTTCCTGCACACCTAATGCTGAGCATCATTACGTGCACACACCTTTACACGCATCATCATACACACACACGCACGCACACACACACACACACGCACATACACACACACACACATTCCTGCATAAATTATGATGCGCATCATAGCACACATTATAGCGCACGCCTTTTCTCACACTTGTGTGCACATTATGTTTTACGCACAGGAGGCAAAACGGTTACAAAGCTGGTGACCCCTGACGAGAAGCAGTCCATGCTGTTCAAGCTAGTGTCATTCATTACAGGCTGGAAGAACAGCTTGAAAGGTGAGGCCCTGTTTGCTTGTGCGGGGTCCACTAGTGTTTCAAAACAGATTGAAAGGTGCAGCCCTGTTTGATCGTGCGGCGTCAACTAGTGCCATTCGTTACAGGCTGAAAAAACAGGTTGACAGGTGAGGCCCTGTTTGGTCGTGCGCGTCAGCTAGTGCCATTCATTACAGGCTGGAAAATCAGGTTGATAGGTGAGGCCCTGTTTGCCTGTTCGGCGTCAACTAGTCCATTCGTTACAGGCTGAAAAAAAACTGAAAAAACAGGTTGACAGGTGAGGCCTTGTTTGCCTGTTTGGCGCCAACTAGTGCCATTCATTACAGGCTGGGAAATCAGGTTGAAAGGTGAGGCCTTGTTTGCCTGTGCGGCGTCAGCTAGTGTCATTCATCACAGGCTGGAAAATCAGGTTGAAAGGTGAGGCCCTGTTTGCCTGTTCGGCGTCAACTAGTGCCATTCAATACAGGCTGAAAAAAACTGAAAAAACAGGTTGACAGGTGAGGCCTTGTTTGCCTGTTCGGCGTCAACTAGTGCCATTCGTTACAGGCTGAAAAAACAGGTTGGCAGGTGAGGCCTTGTTTGCCCGTGCGGCGTCAGCTAGTGCCATATATTACAGGCTGGAAAAATAGATTGACAGGTAAGGCCCTGTTTGCCTGTGCAGCGTCAGCTCCCTGGTAATTAAGTGCACCAGTTCAGTGTAGAGAAGAAAGAGGCGCCTGCTCACTTATAAGCATGTGTGCGTAGCTCCTATGCCTACGAGCAAAATCTGCAGCATGACAACAGCTGCACCCCACACCATCACATTAAGAACCACTGCAAGATCTGCGGCATAGCAACAGCTGCACCCCACGCTTTCTCACAAACAAACACCTGCAGAATTTGTGTTACAAATCTCAGCCTGTAATTTCTTTACGCACCACGCCATCACACTCACGATCTCTGCAAAATTTGTGATACGAATCTCAGCCTGTATATTCTTTACGCACCACGCCATCACACTCACGATCTCTGCAAAATTTGTGATACAAATCTTAGCCTGTATATTCTTTACGCACCACACCATCACTCTTACGATTTCTGCAAAATTTGCGATACGAATCTCAGCCTGTATATTCTTTACGCACCACACCATCACTCTCACGATCTCTGCAAAATGTGTGATACAAATCTCAGCCTGTATTTTCTTTACGCACCACGCCATCACCTGCAGAATTTGTGATATAAATCCCAGCCTATATTCTATATTTTCTTTACGCACCACGCCATCACTCTCACAATCTCTCATCACTCTTACGATCTCTGCAGGTGTAGGCTATTTTGTGGGCTCTGCGGCGGTGACCTTCAATTACTACTTTGCATTGGGCCTGATGATTTTCATCATCTTATGCGCCTTGCCTTGGGCTGTTGTGGGTGCGTGTGTGCTGTGTGTGGGGGTTGAGGGGGTGGGAGGGATAAGGAAGTGTGTGTGTTTGTTTGCGTGTGTATGTGTGTGTGTGCGTGTTTCGTGCTCTGTCTTAAGCAGTCGTGGGTGTGGGTGATGTGTGGGGGAGGGAGTGGGTGTGTGTTACGTGCCCCGTCTTATGCAGTCGTGGGTGTGGGTGATGCGTGGGGGAGGGAGTGGGTGTGTGTTACATGCCCTGTCTTATGCAGTCATGGGTGTGTGTGCGTGTGTGTGTGTGTGCGTGTGTGTGTGTGCCTACAAATAGTTGGAGAGCGTGCCTACTTTCTTGCTTGAGCATGCTTGCATTCTTAAGATGATCTGTGTCTGATCTGTTGCAGTCTGTTTATTTGTGGCTGTAAAAACTGGACCCTGTGTTGAGGGTCTTGCCAGCCTGAATACGAAATCATACATGCCTGCAGAAAGGCGCGCACAGTTTCAAACAAAAGCGTGCTTGCTGAAAGGCTTGCACCAGCTTATTTCCTGCTTATGACTACTCAGAAACGGTCAGATACATGTGTGGTGGTGCATGTACAGACATTCTGGCCAACCCTACTCCTCACGCTTCTCCACGTTCTGCTTCAACCCCCTAACACACAGGGCTGTCTAACGAGCTGGGACGAACCCGCAAAGAGAACCTCAAGTGGGAGGTCATCTTCAAGCAAAACTACAACATCAATGTCCTGTCCATCTCAAGGTATAATAAAAGGCACTGCTCTGCGCTTGCATCAATGCCCTGCCTGTTGTATAATGTTTAATAGAAGGCATTGCTCTGCGCTAGCAGCAATGCCCTGTCTGTCTCGTAAGGTAAAATAGAAGGCACTGCTCTGCGCTCGTATCAATGCCCTCTCAAAGTAACGGAAAAACTTAACAGTGTTCTGATGCTTGAGGTCAATGAAGTACAGAGTTTGCACCTTGCTTAAGTTGCTTCCTTACGTGGTCCAGTGTAGATGCGCACACACACACACACACACACACACACACACACACACACATGCATGCATGCACAAGCATTTGCTCACGTACGACCTTGCAGGCCTCTGTAGGTTAATCATGTTTTCGTCACGAGACCAGCTTTTTCAAATGCCCTCACCCTTCTTTGTGCCAACACGTACATACATACACACACATACACACACTCACACACACACTCACACCCTTACTTACACCCTTTTGTAGGTTCTTCTTATTTGCATCACGTGATCTGTGGTTTGAGGTTCCCCTGCCCTTCTTTGTGCGCGATGTGGCGTACGGTCTCGGCTGGAGCAACTATTACGCAGGCCTGACGATGGGAGTGTTCATCATCGTGTATGGCCAGGTAGGTGCTATGCAGGCCTGGCGGTGGGAGTGTTCATCATCGTGTAAGGCCAGGTAGGTGCTACGCAGGCCTGACAGTGGGAGTGTTCATCGTGTTTGGCCAGGTAGGAAGGAAGGAGTAACGCTAGAGGGGAAGGGGTATGTTGTTGTCTGTGGCTTGGTCGGAGGGAAGCAAAGATCAAAGTTTGTATGAGTATTAAGTACATCCATTACACACACATCCGAGACCTAATAAAAAACAAACAAAAATGCTTCCTGGCCCACAAGAACCAAAGCCACAACCTGTCACCTGCTACAAAACCAAACACTTGCTCCCTTTACATTTACTCGTGTTCAAGGCTGCCGCTTGGTTGTAGGGAAGCAAAATACAAAGTTTGTATGAGTTCTTAAGTGCTTGGTGTGCAGAGCTCCCTTTCCATTTACTCGTGTTCGAGGCTCCCGCTTGGTAGGAGGGAAGCAAAGTACAAAGCTTTTATCAAGAATGCTTGGTACTCTGTATCAATTCGAAGTAGTGCTCCCTTTCCTTTTACTGTTGTCCAAGGATCCCACCGTACCTTGCAGCTGTGGTCTTCACGTTCTTCCAGACCAAATTTTTTGTATCGCCTCACTTAAATCCTTGTATCAACTCACTTAATTCCTTGTATCGACTCACTTAATTCCTTGTATCGACTCACTTAATCTTGTATCGACTGACTCCTTAAGTCGTATTAAATCGCATTAAAATGGAGTGGCCGGATATTATCTGCCCTCCGCCGCCAGTTTGTTAGAAAGTCAAGCTCCAGGCTAGGCCTCCCAGCTGACTGGCCTTAACCCTGCCATCTGCTCACCCCATCTACCAAATAATTGCTTGGTCATGTAACAAAAGTACAATAACCACAGTTCCAAAGCTGGACCCCCCAGCTGACTGACCTCACCCCTGCCAACTGCTCACCCCTTTCTACCAAATAATTGTTTGGTCATGTAACAACTGTATAATAGCCACAGTTCCAAAGCTGGACTCCCCAGCTGACTGACCTCACCCCTGCCAACTGCTCACCCCTTTCTACCAAATAATTGCTTGGTCATGTAACAACTTTATAACCACAGTTCCAAAGCTGGACTCCCCAGCTGACTGACCTCACCCCTGCTATTTGCTCACCCCTTTCTACCAAATAATTGCTTGGTCATGTAACAACTGTATAACCACAGTTCCAAAGCTGGACCCCCCAGCTGGTCCTCACCCCTCTACGCCAAATGCCAGCCAACAAATGGGTCAACGTGTTTTGGTGCTCCCTCCTCGTCGTTGCCCCAGTTTACCTTGGAATCGTGCTCCAGGTGATGCTGCCGTTTGTGCTCTTGCAAGGGCCAGAGCATACAGTGTCAGAAGAAGTGCCGTGAGCTGTTAAGGAGTACCTGAGGCACTAGAACGATGCTGCTCTGGTTACCTTAGATGTCAGAATCGCTGCCGTTAGTGTTCTTGCAAATGCCAGAGCATAAAGTGTCGGAAGAAGTGCCGTTTGCTGTTAAGGAGTACCTGAGGCACTAGAACAATGCTGCTCTGGTGACCTTTGATTTCTGAAGTGCTGCCGTTTGTGCTCTTGCAAATGCCAGAGCACACAGTGTCAGAAGAACTGCCGTTTGCTGTTGAGGAGTACCTGAGGCACTAGAACAATGCTGCTCTGGTGACCTTTGATTTCCGAAGTGCTGTCGTTTGTGTTCTTGCTAGTACAGGTGATGTGCCAGAAGTGCTGCCTTTTGCTTTCTCGTGAGCACACGCGAGATGGCAAAGGTGGTGCTCTGATAAGACCTTGGGGCTGAATGGGCATGTGATGGTGGTTGTGGATCTTCTTGTTTTTGTCGTCACGATCTGTTCATTTTCGTGAAGCAATGCCAAAGTCAAAAGTAAAAGTAAGAGTCTACACAGGAACACACCAGCGTGCATAAGGAAAGGCTTTCAACTAGTGCTCACGCCAGCCAGAGCCCCACCAAAAAGTGTCATGCATGCATGCTGTGGCCTGATATTTGTGCAGCGCTGCTTATGAGTTTCAGCAGGCACTAGTGTGGAGTGTTGTCCCAAAAGAAGAATGCTTAATTATTTGATCTGCAGACACCCGGGTACTATGAGGCATTTCCTCCCTGATTTTCATCAGGCTTCATCTGACTTTCATTAGGCTTCATCTGACTCTCATCAGGCTTCATCTGACTCTCATCAGGCTTCATCTGACTTTTATCAAGCGCTGCTTTGAAATGTTGTATGAAAGGAATTGTGCTTTTGACTCTTTTATGCGTACACGTCCGGGTAAGTGATCAAGCCAACACGATGGCATGCCCTTTTTAGATCGTTGTTTTTTCCTAACAACATATGACACCATCATCTCATGACGCAAGCGTAATACAAATGAGCTCTACCTTTTGCTCTGCAGTCGTCTGGGTACTATGAGGCACGTGAGCAAGGCAAGATGGTCGCCACCCTCATCACCGGCTTGGTCCTATTTGCTTTCCTGTTCGCCGTCAACTCCGCCACGCATTCCTACCTCATCGTGAGGTACGTTAATCGTGATTCGAGATGTTTTGTGTCATTATATAAGAGTGTAGTTTTCTATTTGCCTCCTGTTTGCGCCAACTCATCAGCCGCGCATTCCTACCTCATCGTGAGGTACGTTACGTGGCTCACGATCGAGGTGATTGGTGTCAAGGTATGGGTGTAGCATTTTATTTGCTTTCCTGTTTGCCGCGAACACTCATTTTGACCTTATCGTCAGGTACGTTACATGGCTCACGATCAAGGTGTTTGGTGTCAAGATATGGGTGTAGTAATTCATTTGCGTTCTGCTTCCGGCACCTCGACCCGCATGCTTTGTTTGTTGTGAGGTGCATGCGCTAATTATAGCTCATTGTTCAGGTATGATGTGTAAGCTATAATATTGCATGACATGTGTTGATGCTTGAATTTAATGGGTGTAACTCATAGTTGGTCAATTGATGATTGAGCTCAGTGTCTTCGTTACCCTTGTCAGCCTTCGAATTGCTCCGCAGTCTAATTCCATCATTAGATAAATATGGCATTGATTACACGCAGACGTATTTGTGCCGATGCCTATCTGTGCATGGAGTGGGTATGCCCCACATTTTACTTTGTCAGTTCTCTAAATTACAGTATTAACGTTGTCAAATTGACTGTGTGCCCCTGTTTTGGTGAAATGCGTGTGCCCCCTGTTGTGGTGGAATGTGTGTGCCCCTGTTGTGGTGGAATTTGTGTGGCCCTGTTTTGGTGGAATGTGGTTGCCCCTGTTTTGCTGGAATGCGTGTGCCCCTGTTATGGTGGAATTGTTGTGAAGGTGTGCATCTTGTCACTTTTACCTGCCTCATCTTGTCTTGTCGGCTTTTGCACTCCAGGTATGCGGAGGGCGACAAGGTGGCGATGAACGTGGGCTTCTATTACATGGCTAACGCAATGGTGGGTTATGTCTTTTGGAAACTTTGGAAACGGCTTTTGGAAACTAGTCAGTGCTTCTGGAAACTTTGAAAACGGCTTTTAGAAACTAGTCGGTGGCGATGAACGTGGGCTTCTGTTACATGGCTAACGCAATGGTGAGACGCGTCTTTTGGATTCTTTGGAAGCGGCTTTTGGAAACTAGTCAGTGCTTCTGGAAACTCTGGAAACGGCTTTTGGAATCTAGTCAGTGCTTCTGGAAACTTTGAAAACGGCTTTTAGAAACTAGTCGGTGGCGATGAATGTGGGCTTCTATTACATGGCTAACGCAATGGTGAGGCACGTCTTTTGGAAACTTTGGAAACGGCTTTTAGAAACTAGTCAGAGCGTGGTCCTCCCACAAAGGAGGGGAGGTCAGCATGTTGGATGTGCATGCCTACACACG
>Ga0307951_1000496_pt1 | contig 22634 bp, 16 predicted proteins | sample OrgLakmetagen374_FD_201842 | JGI IMG/M metagenome (GOLD analysis project Ga0307951, IMG submission 201842) | Saline water microbial communities from Organic Lake, Antarctica - #374 | ecosystem: Environmental > Aquatic > Non-marine Saline and Alkaline > Saline | place: Antarctica: Organic Lake... | reverse complement strand
CTAAACACGTTCTATCACAGCAGCATAACCTTGACCAACACCAACACATCCCGTAAGCTGCACTTCCGAGGATTTCGCTTTGCTCAACATTCTAAACTCGTTCTATAACAGCAGCATATCCCTGACCTACTCCTATACACATAGTGATGAGGGCGTATTTTTTGTTGGTCAATTGTAGTTGAAGTGCGGCTGTATGTGCCAATCTTGTTCCCGTGACTCCAAGCGGATGACCGATTGCAATTGCTCCACCGTTAGGATTAATTCTTGGGTCATTATCTTTTAATCCCCATGCACGTATACATGCTAAAGCTTGTGCTGCAAAAGCTTCATTTAGTTCAATAATATCCATATCTTCCATGGTTAAGCCCGCTTTCGCTAAGGCTTTGTTGGAAGCTTCTACTGGACCAATTCCCATAATTCTTGGTTCTACACCAACAACAGCAGAACTTAAAATTCTTGCCATTGGTTTTAATCCATATTTTTCAACTGCTTTTTGTGAAGCTATAATTGTTGCCGCTGCACCATCATTTAAACCAGATGAATTTCCCGCAGTTACGCTTCCCTCTTTTTTGAAAGCCGGTCTTAACTTGCCCAAAATTTCTAATTTGGTTTGCGGTTTGATGAATTCATCTTTAGCAAAAATCAAATCTTCTTGTTTTCTTCTTGGAATCGCTACTTCCAAAATTTCTTTCGCTAAACGTCCATTTTCTTGAGCCACACTTGCTTTCATTTGAGAATTGTAGGCAAATTCATCTTGGTCTTCACGGGAAATTTGATGTAAATCGACTAAGTTTTCAGCAGTCATTCCCATGCCATCTATGCCGTACATTTCTTTCATTTTAGGATTCACAAAGCGCCAACCAAAACTAGTATCATACATTTTAGAATCATTACCAAAAGCCGAAGAAGATTTCGAAATCGCATACGGTCCGCGCGTCATGTGTTCTACTCCGCCAGCGATAAACAAATCTCCATCACCTGCTTTTATGGCTCTGTTGGCATGAATAATCGCTGAAAGTCCGCTGCTGCATAATCTATTTACAGTTTCACCTGGAACTGAATAAGGTAAACCCGCCAAAAGAGAACACATTCTAGCAACATTCCGATTGTCTTCTCCTGCTTGGTTTGCACAACCTAAAATAACATCATCAAAAGCTTCTTTTGGAATGGAGGGATTTCTATTTAGTATTTCTTTGATTACCATAGCTCCCAAATCGTCCGTTCGAACGGGAGAAAGCGTGCCTTTGTAGTTTCCTATTGGTGTTCTTATTCCGTCTATTATATATGCGTCCATTGCGAATTTGTTAATTATAGTCTTTAAAATTTCTTCTAATTGCTAAAAATAGAATATTTCAACTAAAAACTACTGAAATTAGAGTAGAGATTGGAGCTTCATTCAGTTAAATAATTTTTCTTTTGTTTCCATTCTACGTATCCTAATCAACACTAATTGATTGTGGCATAATACTTGGATTAGCAGACACAAATAATAATTATCCACTTCAAATTGAGCAGATAATTAATTTGTGCAATTAAACACCAATTAAAATGTTAGATTTGAGCAAATAAAAGATAAAATGAAAAATCAACTTATATTCCTTACACTTTTGTTTTTGTGCAACTTAATCACTTACAGCCAAACCGAAGTAGATTCAAAAATAAGTAACATTACTGTTTTTAAGCAAAACGCTCAAATTACACGAAATATAGCTTTTACTAGTAATGGAAGCGAACAAGAAATTGTACTTACAGGAATTTCTACTCGATTGAATCCGTCTAGTCTGCAAATACAATTCAGCAATTCTAAAGCAGTATTGTTATCAGCTAAATATGAGAATAACTACTTGCAACCAAAGAAAAACAATAAACAAATTGACGATCTACAAAAGCAATTAGAAGTTTTAAATGAGGAATTAATTTTACTCAATGATAGAAAAAACGGATTGCTTGGTATGGAAAGTATCCTAAATAAAAATCAAGATTTAGGAACGGGTAACAGTAGCTTTACGGCACAACAAGTCATTCAATTAAGCGATTCCTACCAAGTGAAATATTTAGAAATAAGAACAGATTTAAGAGAGTTAGCAAAAAAAGAGCAACCAATTAAAGAAAAGATTGAAAAAATAAAAAGACAACTTATTGAAATAAATGCGAATTCGGGGAAACCAAGTGGAAATATAATTCTAAAAATCACTTCAAATTCCAATACTGAAATCAAGGCAGAATGCAAGTATATAGTGAACAATTCGGGATGGAAGCCAATCTACGACCTGAGGTCAGAAAGTATTACAGAAAATGTGCAATTAAATTACAAAGCTAATGTGTATCAAAATACTGGCGTCGACTGGACGGATGTTAATATGACTGTTTCTACTGGAAACCCTTCCCAAAACAACAACAGGCCTATATTAAGTCCGTTATATGCTTCTATTTACCAGCAACAGCGGTATCAAAATGTACAAATGGATGAAGTATCTTCTTCAAACATGGCATTGACTAGAAATTCGGAATCTGTGGAAGAAATCGTAGTTACAGAAAACCAATTAAATATAGATTTTGAAATCCCTACTAAACAAAGCATCAATAGTGATGGAAAAGAAAATTTAGTATTCCTGAAATCCTACGAACTAACAACAGAATACATTTATCATAGTGTTCCAAAGCTGAATAATGGAGCCTTTTTACTTGCAAAAATAAGCGATTGGAGTCAGTTTAATTTAGTTGCTGGAAATGCAAACATCTTTTTTGAAGGTGGATTTGCTGGAACTTCATATATAAATCCACAAGTTACTTCCAACGAATTATTAATTTCTATGGGAAGGGATAATAGCATTGTTGTAGAACGATTACCAATAAAAGAATACAAATCTTCTAAATTGATTGGCACAAATAAAAAGGAAACGATTGGATACGAAATAACAATAAAAAACAAAAAATCTGTTCCAATACAAATTGAAATTTTAGACCAAATCCCAGTCTCGCAAAACAAAATTATTGAAGTGGAAGTGGAAGAAAAAGGAAAAGCAGAATACACCTCAAACATTGGAAAACTGCTTTGGACACTAGACATCGAACCTAGACAAACCCAAAATGTGAAATTTATTTACAGCGTGAAATATCCAAAAGATGAATCGGTTATTGGGATAAAATAGCTTAGTGGGCTTTGTTTCTTGGCTCAATATTTCTGTAACAGCATAAGATTCTATGTCGCGGTATCGCTAGCATGGAATGACAGATGATGATGTCATTCCGACCAAAGGAGGAATCCCACAACTTGCTCAAGAATGCAACTAACACAATCCTTTTGAAAAAGCAAAACGTGAAGCTCTGAATGAGATGCCTCCTATCGTCGGCATGACAACTCCATTCCCATTGTCATTACGACCAAAGGAGGAATCTCATTCCCGTTTTCAGAACAAAAGATTCTTCGCTCTGTTCAGAATGACAGTAACTAATGTAACTCTGCTTCAAACTGTCATTCCACAAAAACATATTACGAACCTGTCATTCCGCAAAAATTTCAGAAAGAAATTTTATGCGGAATCTTATTCCTACGCAGACGTGGGGTTTGTACTCTGATTTAGCATTTCGATAACATCATAAGATTCCCACTCGCGCTATCGCTTGCATGGAATGACAGTTTCGAGGGAAAGGCTCGCTTACATAGAATGACAGTTTCATGGGTTGTTTTGTGGCAGGTAAAACATAATCGCTGACAGTAAGAGGAAGTTTTTTTACTCAATCTCACGGGTCACACTTCCGCAGCGCAGCATCTTACTACCAAAATAAGGATTCTTAATTTGAGTTTCGGTGCTTAACCAAAAGGCTCCTTCGTCATTATTCGCCATTGGGCAAAATTGTACATACAGCGTTTCGTCTAAGGGATTTTCTTGTTGGCTTAAGGCAATCATAACGTTGGATAAATACTGGAAATGCATTCTGGAGAGTTCCATGTTTTTGGATGTTGATACATCCTTAAACAATTGCTGAAGCCCTTTTTTTGCTTTTGAATTTTCAAAATTCAAACTGCCTAATTGCTGTTGAAAATCGGAAGCAATCTCAAAAACCTCTTCTTCTTTATCTTCTGCCATTGCTTCTTTTAAACTCAAATACTTTTGCATTACTTTCTTGAAAGTATTTGTTTCTAGTTGAACTTCCTCCCAATTCACATCTACTTTGGAATCGGTTTGGTTGCGCCTATTCATCATACTGGGTTTTGCTGAAATCTGTGCAGAAGCATCGATAGAAAACACACCATTTACTGCAATTTCATCTTCCATTGAAACTCCACTTAGTATTTCAACAAAATCTCCCGAATTTTTGCCAATTTCTACTTCTTTCATCAAGAAACCAACTTCTCCATTTTGTTGAAGTTGTTGGTATACCACAGAGCGTTTACCTGTCCATAAAACAGCTGATTTGGGCAACCATAAAGCAGTACTTTCCGTTGTTTCTTGTTGTATTTTTCCTTGAATTGTAGAAGAAGGCTTCAATAGTAAATCTGAATTATCTACTTCTGCTCTTACCTGAAAACTCCTACGTTGATTATCCAAAACCGGGGAAATAAACACAATTTTAGACTCCCAAATTTTACTTGGATATGAAAGTGAATTAAACGAAACTACATCTCCTATTTGAAGCTTTCCAGCATCTTTTTCATACGCCTCAAACTCTGCCCATAATTCAGAAATATCATTTACCTCAAAGAGCAAATCTCCTCTTTCTACATGACTTCCTTCCCGAACGCTTAAGTTGCTTATTATTCCAGAAAATGGAGAACGGATATTGGTTGTCCCCTGAACTTCACCTGTGCTTATTATGTTATCGATCTCCTTTTGATTGATGTTCCAGTTTTTCAACTTACGGATAGAGGCTTCATACAAACGCATGTTTTCACTTTTTTGCTTCTCTGCAATTAATAATTCACGCTGTAGACTTTCCAATTCAGGTGAATATACTTTTGCTATGACTTGTCCTTTATTGATTTTTTGTCCTTCGTAGTCTACATTCAACACTTCTATTCTTCCGTGAAATTCTGCAGTTAACTTATGTTTCAATTCTTGGTTGAACATCAATTTTCCATCTAAGGACAAGGCTGCATCACCTTGTGGAGTTGTACTTGGAAATGCAGTTGCCACTTTAGCCAATTGCATTGCCCGTTCAGACATCTTTATGGCTTTAGGGTCTAACCCAGAATCGGTTTCGTCAAGTTTTACCAAATCCATACCGCAAATAGGGCAGCTCCCAGGTTGATCTTCACGAACCTGAGGATGCATGGAGCAAGTCCAAACTTCTTCTCCTTCTTCTTGCATTTGATGCTCGTGCACCTGTTGGTTATCTGATTTTTCTGAAGTTGAAGAAGTAAAAAACCACTTTCCAAGGAGCACTCCTAAAATTAGTACTCCTGCATAAATCAATATATTTTTGTTAGTCTTTTTCATTAGTCTATATTTTTATAAGTCAAATAATTTAATTGTGTTTCTGCAGTTTTCAAAGCAGTTATGCTGATTTGTTGCTCTTGCTGAAAATTAAGCAAACGCTGTTGAACAACTAACAAATCCGTTAAACTAATCAATGCATTTTCAAATTCGTTGTAGCTTAAATCTAGAATTTGCTGGGTCTTTTTCACCTTAAAAGCAAGCAATTTTAATAATTCTTGTTCGCTTTCCATTTCAGCTTTATACCTTGAATATTCTGCATTAAGTTGATTGTATTGATTTTGTTTTTCCAATTCAATTGCTTCTTGCATCAACTGCGTTTCTTGTATTGCGGCTTTGTATTTTTTATTGAAAATTGGCAAAGAAACACTCAACATGGGCATAAACATTTGCATCCCCCCAAACTGCATTCCATTTTGGCTAAATTGATCCATGTAAACATATTCCACACCAAGACCAATTTTAGGGTAAGCTGATTTTCTTGAAAACTGCTCTTCAGCTTGGTAAGACTCTTCTTGAAGTTGAAGCGATTTCAATAGAGGATGCTGTTCAACTGAAGCTTCAGAAGGCATCAAATTAGTAGTTTCTATTTCTGTTGAAATTTGAATGCTATTTTCTAGGCTTCGATTAAGCAGCGCATTCATTTGAGCATGCAAACTGGTTTTTCGCTTTTTCAGCACTTCCGTATTGGTCTTACTTTCTTCCAATTGAATTTCAATTTCAAACAAATCCTTCAACTTCAATTGATTGTTTTCATATTGATTTTCTGCTAATTCATATATAGAATTCAATAATTTAATGTGTTCTTCTTCAATATCAAGAAAGACTTCCACTTCAATTAGAGGATAATAGGTTTCTGCTACTCTTCGTTCCAGCTCCGCTTTTTTGTTCAGAAAACTTTGAAAGTTGGCTTCCGTTCTCAAAGCCACGGCATTCCCTTTAGCTTTTAAGGTTCCGAACCATGGAAACTGCTGATTCAAACTCAGTTTAAAAATTTGCTCTCCCATTAAAGTCCGCATCGGTCGCAAAAAATAGCTGCCGGAAAGAACAGGGTCTACGAGAGATTTAGCCTGTGGAATTTGTTGTAAAGAAGCTTCAAATTGCTTGTAACTCGACTGAATTCCAGGATTATTTTCTATTGCAATAGACTGAAATTCAACTAAACTTTGCGCTTGCAATGAACAAGTTAAAAGCAAACTAATGGCATATAAAATGAATCTATTTTTCATTGTTCTTTTTATTTAAAATTCGTTTTTGGTATAAAAAATATAAGGTGGGCAACAAGAAGTAAGTCACCGAAGCAATAATCATCCCACCAAATGCAGGAATTGCCATGGGTTGCATGATTTCTGAGCCTTTTCCAGTAGAAGTTAACACCGGTAATAAAGCAATTATGGTAGTAGCTGATGTTATAATAGCCGGACGTATTCGGCGTTCTGCTCCTTTAATAACCGCTTCTTTTAAAGTTGAAATTTGCAGTGTTTTGTTGTTTTGAAAACTTTGCTTTAAGTAGGTTGCCATTAAAACAGCATCGTCTGTGGCAATCCCAAAAAGAGCAATAAATCCTACCCAAACTGCAACACTGAGATAGATTGCTTTAATCTTAAACAAATCTCTAATGGAGCTTCCAAATACATCAAAGTCCAGGAACCAGGATTCGCCATAGAACCAAATCAAAATAAATCCTCCGCTAAAAGCAAGGGCAATGCTTAAGAATACCATTAAACTAACCTCAACCGATTTGAATTGAAGGTATAAAATCAGGAAAATAACAGCAAAGACAATCGGGATGATTAAACTCAAGCGCTTCTCTGCCCGAATCTGATTCTGGTAATTTCCTGCAAACTCATAACTCAAACCGTTTGGCACTACCAAATCTCCATTTTCAATTGCTTGTTGAATTGCATTTTTGGCATCATCAACAGCAGGAATTTCAGCTACAGAAGCTAGCTTATCAAAAAACACATAGCCCACCAAAAATGTATTTTCACTTTTAATAGAAGTAGGTCCTTTGTGATATGAAATTTCAACTAAATCCCCCAAGGGAATTTGGTTTCCAGTAGATGTGGATACCCTTATTTCTGAAATTACCTCAGGATTATTTCGCAATTCTCTTGGGTATCGTAATCGCACTTCATAGCGTTCACGACCTTCAACCGTTGTGGTTAATGGCATCCCACCTATTGTCATTTCGATATGCTGTTGCACTTCTTCAACACTTAAGCCATACAAAGCAATTTGATTGCGTAAAATTTCTAAGTGCAAATAGGGTTTTCCTTCAACTCGTTCCGCATTTACAGTAGCTGCTCGAAGACTTGGAACTTTTCGTAAAATGCGTTCCAATTCCAATCCAAAGGCTCCAATTTGTTCGAGGTGACTTCCAAAAACCTTTATTCCCATAGGAGCTCGCATACCTGTTTGCAACATGATTTGCCTTGTCTCTATAGGTTGTAATTTAGGAGGTGAAGTAAGACCAGGGATTTTGATTGCTTGCACAATTTCATTCCAAATGTCATTGGTAGAACGAATTTCTGGTCGCCAATTTCTAAAAAAAACACCATCATCATCGCTAACTAAATAAGCGGCTGTTTTGGAAAAAAATAAAGGTGATATTTTTTGCTGAATTGCATCAGGATATACCTCATCTTCAGAGTTTACAAATTGAAATGCTTCCGTTGAAAAAAACAATTCTTCTTCATATTGCTCTTGCAGCTTTTGGTCAACATAAAAACTTCCATTGGCATTTATTTTGAATTTTAGTCGCCTTCCTTTTTCACTTAAAATGTATTCAGGTTTATAGTTGATCACATTTTCAAACATTGAAATGGGTGCAGGATCTAAAGCAGACTCTACTCTTCCCAACTTACCTACACTTTCTGAAACCTCTGGAATCTGCTGAGTAAGTTGATCCAAAGTGCTTAGCATTTCGGTATTGTATTCTACTCCGGAATGAGGCATAGTAGTTGGCATCAATAAAAAACTACCTTCGTCTAAACTTGGCATAAATTCTTTACCAATACCTGGAAATTCTTCAGTTAAACCAGACCAAACAGCAGATTCTTCAATAGACCAACCTATTTTATTGATGGCTTTTTGTGGATAATAAAACACCTTTGAAAAGCCAATCCAAATCAATATCCCAAAGAAAATTAAAAACCCTGGAAGTACTAAAAAGCTTTTAGGGTATTCAAGACATTTGCTAAGCAATTTGGTGTAGTACTTTTCTAGCGCATAAAAAGCTCCTAAAATGATTCCTACGCATAAGACCACAAAAACCACATTTAGGAAAATTGATTTTGACGGACCAAGTGGTAGCCAATAATCTGCCAATAACCAAATTACACCTACCACAGCTAAAAGCAATTGAAGCGTATTGGCCAATTTTGGTTTTGAATTTAAAAATAAAGAGGTGATGGAAAAACCTAAAAACAGGATGGCAAAAAACCATTCACCTTGTGTAAAAAGGTATATTGAAACCAAGCTAAAGAAAGCGAGCTTTATCCAATTCAATTTTGGTTTATTTAATTTAAACCCTAAAAACCAGTAGGATAAAGCCGGTAAAATAAACAAGGTTGTTAAGCAAGCAGCCAATAAAGCAAAAGTCTTGGTATAGGCTAAAGGAATGAAAAGTTTACCTTCTGCATCTTCTAGCAAAAATACAGGAACAAAACTAACAATAGTAGTAGCAACAGCGGTAAGAATAGCTCCACTTACTTCTTTTGAAGCTTCATAAACTTTGGCAAGTCGCTCAGCATTGGTTTTAGCATTAGACTCTTCTAGATGTTTAATGACATTTTCTGAAAGTATAACTGCCAAATCAATCATAGTACCAATAGCAATGGCTATTCCTGAAAGGGCAACAATATTAGCTTCTATCTGAAAAACCTTCATGAGGATAAAAACGATGAGAACTGCAATGGGTAAAACCGATGAAATAACCAACGAAGCACGAAGGTTTAAAAGTAAAATAACCACTACTAAAATAGCTATCAAAATTTGCAAACTGATTGCATCTTCTAAGGTAGAAATGGTTTCATAAATGAGTTCACTTCGGTCATAAAAGGGAACAATTTTCAGCTTGGATTCGGTTCCATCTGCCAAAACTTTAGAAGCCAGTCCAGGTTCAATGTCTTCAATTTTGGCCTTTATATTCTGAATGCCTTCCAACGGATTGAAACCATCTCTTACCACTACTACTCCACCGACTACTTCTGCTCCATCTTTGTCTAAAACACCTCGGCGTTCTGCTGGACCAATGATTACCTCAGCTACATCTTTAATTCGTATTGGAACATTATCAAAAACATCAACCACTGCTTTTTCTAAATCTTCTTTAGAATTCAAGTAGCCTAAACCCCGGACAAAATACTCAGCCTGGTTAATTTCAATGGTTTTTGCTCCAACATCCCGATTGGAATTCTGGATAGCTTTTGCTACCTGTGAAAGTGAAATTTGGTACTGCCGTAGAATCTCTGGCCGAACATTTACATGGTATTCGCGAACGTGACCACCCACAGAAGCAACTTCAGAAACTCCTTCTGCTGCACTTAAGGCATATTTTACATAAAAATCTTGTACGCTTCGTATTTCATGTAAGTCCCAACCACCTGTTGGATTTCCTTCGGCATCTTGTGGCTCCAAGGTATACCAGAATACCTGACCTAAAGCAGTTGCATCTGGTCCTAAAGAAGGATTTACATTCTCAGGAAGTAAACCTGAAGGAATAGCGTTGAGTTTTTCTAATATTCTAGAACGCGACCAATAAAACTCTACGTCTTCTTCAAATATTAAATAAATGTTGGAAAAACCCATCATAGATGAGCTTCTAACAGACTTTACACCTGGCACACCCAATAAATAACTGGTCAATGGATAGGTAATTTGATCTTCAATATCTTGTGGAGAACGACCTTTCCACTCGGTAAAGATAATTTGTTGATTTTCACCTGTATTGGGTATAGCATCCACCGAAATAGGATTTTGTGGAACTCCTTCTATACTCCAATCAAATGGCGAAAAAATCAATCCTGCGAGAAGTAAGAAACCCAATACGAGTGTGGTTACTAATCGGTTATACAGAAAAAAATGTATGATTTTATGCATTGTAAATTCATTGATAAATTAGACAAAAGCGTAAAACTCAGTTTTGAGCATACGAAAACAGCTAGAGTTAGCTTAGCTAGTCTAATTCATCAAATTAAATACACTTGGTAAAATGCTTGTAAATCCTTTTGATATAAAGGTGGGGGGTCTTCGTAAGAAGGTGATTTTTTTTCTTTTACTATAGAAATATTGAACAAAAAAGCATGTAGAAAAGCTTCAACAAAAACTAAATTAGGAAGTTCAAAATCAGTTGATTGTATTTTGAGTTGGTCTTGTCCATCGATCCATTCAACTTCATCACTACAGCAATCATCTTTCTGCATTTCATTTTCATGATTTGAATGAGACTGCATATCATGCATAGCACATTTTTTAGCTGGCTTCATAATGGCTTTATCCACCAAAATATTCCCACAATAATGCGTATTGATACTATAGCTTTGGGTTGAAACCAAAACCAAAAAAGCTAAAAATAAGCTGATTATATGTTGAAAAGTACTTTTCATTAATTGCAAATATACGTAATTTTCTTAAGCTGTAATTTGTGAGTTTCCGATACTGGTTATTCTGCATTTCGCTTTTTCGGTGACCACATACGAATCCTGATACGCGTTCGCTTATACGGAATGACAAACAAGAAATTGAACTGTCATTCCGCAAAAATTTCAGAAGGAAATTTTATACGGAATATTATTCTTACGGAGATGTGGTGTTTGTGCTTTGGTTCAACATTGAGATTGAAACATGAGATTCCCTGTCCCGCATTCGCTTGGATGGAATGACAGTTTCAGGGGATGTTGACTGCGGCTTCACTCAGTCACCACTTGGGCTTTGATTCAATGTAATGATATTTAACAGGGTAGATTTAATGAGTATCAAAGGCTTAAACAAAAAATCAAAGTAATTTTTAACTATTCATTTTGAGGCACCTTTCACATTTATTAATAATTTTAAACAAAAAATTACTATGGAAAAACTTATCCTTTTATTGGCTTTGTTTTTTGCTATTCCCAACTTCGCGCAAAGCAACGAAATATATGGGATAACTAGAAGCACTAATCCTAATGTTACTTATCTAGCTAAAGTAAATACCAATACTGGAATAGTTGAAGATATAGCTGACGCATCTCACGCAGAATTAATTTCGTTTTTTGGCCATGCTGTGGATCCAAACTTAGGCATTTACTATTTAACGACAGCCAGCTTCCGCATCATCGGAGTTGATATGAATACGGGGGTGATTATAAGCGACCAGCCGATAACGACAAGTGTAAGGCCTAATTTCATGAATTTTCTCTATAACGAATCAACTCAGGAACTTATTGGATTGGAACTGGGCGGTGGTTTTAATACTGGAGTTTACCTTTCTAGAATAAACCCCTTGACAGGTGTTGTTGACCCCATTTCAGATAATCCAATTGCAGGCTATGTAGAAAGCATCAATTATACTTTGGATGTCGTTAATCAGTGGTTTCATGTTATTTCTGATGGAAAAATAATTTCAGTTGATGTTGCTACGGGAAACATTGTACATGAACCTACTTGGGACAACTCTGAGATTTCTATTATTATCAATTTACAATACAATGCTGCTGATGGATTGCTATATGCTATTGGAAGGGGGAATTCTCAAACTTTTTTAGTTCAAATTGACCCCATAACTGGAGATGTTAATGTACTATCTCCGCAATCTTTAGGATCATCTGTACAATTCACTGGCAGTGTGATAGACCCATTTGCCGACGTTTTTTATTACGTGCGACCGCAACCCTCTGAATTTGTAGGTGTAGACATGAATACCGGCTTGGAAGTAAGCGCATTTCCTTTTGATTTGAGTGCATCTGAAGGTACTTTATTTGGGAGTTTTTATTTTGGAGGAATCACCCTTCAGCTTGCACTTTCTGATGAAGACTTTACTCAAGAAGTTGAAGTAAGTATCTATCCAAATCCAACACAGAATATTCTCTATGTGGAAGGAAAATCCATTTCACAAATTACCTTATATTCCATTACTGGAAGGCAATTGGCTAATTGGAAATATGACAATGAAGAAGCTATTCAACTAAATATGAGCAAATACAATGAAGGTATATATTTTCTGAAAGTGTCTAATGCCGCACAGGAAACAAAAACTTTGAAGTTTGTGAAAAACTAAGATTGATTCACTAAACATTTTTGATTAATAATTGAGGCTTCTTTTGAGTTCTTGCTTTCCAAAAAACAGCAAAAGAAGGTGACTGCAGACAGACTTAAATTATACACATATCTTCAATAGAATTGATCTAGATTGAAAAGTAATTATCGGACGTGTGTCTTTACCTAAGAATTTGTAATTTGACGAACTAATTACAGAAACCCTAAATATCGCTTCATGAAAAAAATTGGCTGCTTACTTATTTTAATTTCTCTTTTTTCTTGTGGAGAGAAAACTAAAGAGAAAAAAGAGACTACCGAAGAAAAAGCTGAGAAAACAGAACCCATCACCTACGAAGAAGTAGAAAAATTAGCTGGTGATTTTATTTTTACTGAGGGTCCAGCTGTAGATGCTGAAGGCAATGTATATTTTACAGATATCCCAGCACAGAAAATCTTAATCTGGACTGTTGATGACCAATTGAAAACATTCAAAGAAAATAGTGGCGGTGCAAATGGACTGTTTTTCGATAAAGATCAAAATGTATTGGCTTGCGAACAATCAGGTATTGTTTCTTCTACCAGTCCAGAAGGTGATTATACAAAAATTGCTACAGAATACAATGGCGAACGTTTTAACCAACCCAATGATGTATGGGCAGATGGAAAAGGCGGCGCTTATTTTACCGACCCTAAGTACAGCGACGACCCTACGCTTCCGCAAGGAGGAATGCACGTGTATTACATACATCCAGATCGAAAGCAAATCACTCGTGTTTGTGATGATTTGGTAAAACCAAACGGATTAATTGGAACACCTGACGGTAAAAAACTATATGTCACCGACCATGAAGGCAAAAAAACCTTTGAATATAAGATAGAAGACGATGGTTCGTTAACTCAAAAATCCCTCTTTGCAAATGTAGGCGGAGATGGAATGACGATAGATAACCATGGAAATGTGTACTTAACGACTAGCGGCAAAAAAGCGGTAGACATTTTTTCTTCTAAAGGAGAATTGATTACTTCAATTGACATTCCTGAACAACCTTCTAACGTAAGTTTTGGAGGTAAAAACAGAGATGAACTTTATATTACCGCTCGAACTTCGCTGTATCGAGTTGAAATGAATGTAAAAGGTGTTGATTAGGGTTTTTGCTTGGAGAAAAGCAATTTTGAATTCTGAATTCTGAATTTTAAACGTGGGAATGTGTGTGAGATTTGGGGGTTTGCGAATGTAGATTTAGTGATTTTTGATTGAAGTTTATAAAATATCTTTCTTTAGTTTGGCTGGCAGAGATAAGAAATGAGATTGGAGATTTGAGGTTGTAGATTTTAGATTGGAAAAAAGAATATAGAGAATAGACTAGAAATTACTATAAATTTTGAATGGATGAATAGCGGCATGTTAGAATAGAAAACTCAAAAATTAAGCTGCAAATGGATAAAATCTGCGTTAATCTGCGCAATCTGCGGGAAAAAGTAATTATCAATTTTGAATGATGAAATGGACACAAATACAACTACAGCAAACCGACTATCGACAACCGACCATAATAAAAGAATGAAAACAATAAACTGGGGTATTATTGGTCTAGGAAAAATGGCTCGGGTTTTTGCAGAAGATTTGGTTCTAGTTAAAGACTGTAATCTTTATGCCGCTGCTTCCCGTTCACAAGAGAAAGCGGATGTATTTTCAAAACAGTTTGGTACAGCAAAAGCCTATGCATCTTATAAAGAATTAATTGAAGACCAACACGTTGACATTGTTTACATAGCTACACCTCATCCTTTTCATTTTGAAATAGCAATGAAGTGTTTGAAAGCAAAAAAACATGTGCTATGTGAAAAGCCAATGTCCTTACATTTAGAACATACACAAGCTTTAATTCAAGAAGCAAGAGCTCGAAACTGTTTTTTAATGGAAGCCATTTGGACACGTTTTATGCCTACAACTAAAAAGCTGCTAAGTCTCTTAGAACAAAACCAGATTGGTGAACTAATTTCTATTGAAGCTGATTTTGGTTATAAAGCTGAATACAATGAGAATAGCCGATTATTCAATAAATCGCTTGGTGGAGGCTCTCTATTTGATATTGGTATTTATCCTATTTTCCTAAGCTTGTTGTGTTTAGGGAAACCTAGTGAAATAAAAGCCCTGGCTCGAAAAACTTCTACGCAGGTAGACTCATTTTGTAGTATCCTATTTGATTATGCAGCAGATCAAAAAGCGATTTTAAAATCCACTTTCGAAAACCATACTCCAACTGAGGCAATACTATTCGGTACCAAAGGCAGTATTACGATACACAGAATGTTTCATCAATCAGAAAAAATTGAACTACGCGATGAGCATCGAAACACAGTAGAACTTTTTCACCTTCCTTTCCGTGGAAATGGGTATATAAATGAAATCGAAGAGGTCAATTCTTGTATTTACGAGGGCAAAACAGAAAGCGACTTACTTCCTCTTGATTTCAGTTTACATTTAGCTGAAATTTTAGAAGATGTAAAAACAGAAATTGATTTAAAATATGATTGATTTTTTTGTTTGGTTTAGATGGAACGTATGATTTTTGGGTTTTTGGGTTATAAGATTTTATTGTGATTCAGAGTTTTTTAGGTTCGGTTATTGGTTATTGATTTTTGGGTTTCGGGTTTCGGGTTGGCAAGTTATGTTGTTTTAAATGTGGATAATAAAAAAATCTGCGGCAATCTGCGTTACCTATGGACGGAAATTAGTTTTAAAACTTTGATTCTGAATTTTAAACAATGGAGGTTCAATTTTGAATTGTAAATTCTAAATTTCAAATGTTATAGATAAGAGTTTAGAAAAAAGAATATAGAGAATAGACTAATGCGTTTTTTAAATAAATTGTAAACTAATTGCTAAAGACTAAGAACTAACGACTAAAAAAACTACCCTCTACCCACTAATTACTAAGAGCTAACGTCTAAAAGCTAAAGACCAATAAATCTGCAGGAGGAAATCAATTTTGAAATTTTAATTCTGAACCTTAAACAATGGAGGTTCAATTTTGAATTGTAAATTCTTAATTTTGAATGTTAGAGGTAAAAGTTTAGAAAAAAGAATATAGACTAATGCGTTTTTTAAATAAATCGTACACTAATTGCTAAAGACTAAGAACTACCCTCTAATTACTTAGAGCTATCCACTAACGACTAATTCCCTTCATTTTGAGCAGCTGTGGCTTGCGGAGTTCGTCTTGTTAAATCTCTTAACTGATATAATAAACGTTCTAGTAAGCGTAAATCTTCGGTAACGATTTCTGCGGTGCCAAACATTTCTTGTTGAAACTCCAATTCTATGCCAAAAGAGGTGGTGAGTTGCTTTGGCAATGAAATTTCTAATACTAAAAACCCTTCTGAATCTGGTGTTTTAGATATGTTGGTTAACTCTCCTTCTAAGACCCCAAATTCCCGATCTGGATAATTGGATAAGCGCACGATTGCTTTTTGTCCTACACGTAATTTCCCTGTGTTTAATCCCGCGGCTTTTGCTCTTATTAAATAGGTTTCGTGCTTTGTTGGCAAAACTGAAAAAACCAATGCTCCTGTATTGATGTATTGACTGCTTCGCCAAAAATTGATGTAGGACAACTGCCCCTCAATACTGCTTTCTAAAACAAACATCAACTCCCAATCGCGAATTGAACGTTTCAACTGATTAAAAGAATTGAGTAAATTTCGGTATAAGTTGATTTCGTCTTTGGTTTGGTTGATGACAGTGTTTTTTTGATTGGTTTGCAAATCCAAAAGATTGCTTTCTAGTTGAGAAATTTGATTGCGCATGGACGACAAATTTTTCTGCTGTTGAAGAAAAAGCAGCTCTGCTTCTTCTAAGGTTTGTCGTGCAATTACTCCTTTTTTATACAACTCTTCATTTCGTTTGTATTTGGCTTCTTCTAATTTGAGTTCATTTTCAGAAAACACCAACTGACTTCGCAAATTTTGTAAACGTCTGTTTTGTTGAAATAATTCATTTTTTTGAAACTCTTTTTCTACTAAATAAGGTTTTAAGTTTAATAGTTGTTGGTAATTACGCAAATCGTTTTCAAAATTGGCATAATCTACCGCTATGCTACCTAGTTCTAAATTGTTGCATTTATTGTACGGAAAATTAAACTGTAACTGCTGAATGTTTAACGTATCTACAATTGTTTTTAAAAACTGAACACTTTGGTAATCTGCTGTATTTTCTATCACTGCCAAGGCTTGACGTTTGCTTACAACCGCATTATCTTTCACAAAAATACTATCTAATCTTCCTGTAGTTCTGGCGTAAATGCGTTCTGGCGGTACTTGGGTGGTTAAGCTTGCTTCTGCAACCACTAAATCTGGGTATTTGATGAGGTAAGAAAAAAACAGAAGTAGTACAACCATCAAAGCAATTAGACTAATGCCCCAACGTATCATCCAATGCGGCACATAGCTAAGTATTTCCTGTACTTCTTCGCTTCTTAGTTGAATCTCTTTAGGTTGGGTGTGGGATGCTGGGTGTGGGGTGTCTTTTTGTTGGGTGTGGGATGTGGGATGCTGGGTGTCTTTTTGTTGGGTGTAGGTTGTGGGATGCTGGGTGTCGCCTTGATGGATGTTGTTTTTTTTATCAGGCATCTTACTTTACTTTTGATTTAAAAGCTATAATCATATTCATTAAATGATAAGCTTCTTTATAATGTGTCTCAAACACTTCGGGTGAGATGTAATTTCTTCTATTTGCTTTATGCAAACAGGTTACTACTTCTGCCAGAGAACGAATCGAATAGCCTAAAAAACGATTAAATTCCGCTTTTGATTGCAAGATAGAACCTTCTGAAATATTTAAAGCAACAGAATCTGATGCCCTAAGTAGTTGTGAGGTTAAATTAACCACCATTATTCACTGATTTTAATAATTTTGTTGTTTTTGGCGGTTAACCCCGATTTAGAAAAACTCAAATTTGAGGTACGAAAATTCTAGTTTTTCTTAGTCGCTAAAAGACGTAAATGCTTTTTGAAAGAATATTACGGGTTAAATTTCTCCAGTTTTGGAAATGTTTGTATAAGTGAATAAACATCTTCACCAAAATCCATTGACTTTTGCCAAATCTTTAATTTTTCAAATTTAAAACTCATAACTATAATTTTTTCGATTTCAACAAAAATAAAAAACACCCAAACATCCAAACATCCATCACCCAACATCGAACACCCAACATCGAACACCCAACACCCAAACATCACCCCCCCAATTGCAACTGATTCTTCACCAAAGCATAGTAGTTGCCTTTTAATTGTATTAGCTCCTCGTGTGTTCCTTTTTCAGCAATTTTGCCCTTATCCAAAACCACAATTTGGTTGGCATTCATTACGGTGCTTAATCTGTGTGCTATTACCACCACGGTTTTATTTTTATAAAAATCTTCTAGCTTTTCTACAATTTCCTTTTCATTATGCGCATCTAAAGCAGATGTGGCTTCATCAAAAAATAACATCTTGGGATTTTTATAAACTGCACGAGCAATTAACAAACGTTGTTTTTGTCCCGTACTCATTCCCACTCCTTCCGAACCTATTTTTGTATTAAAGCCTAGCGGCAAACTATCAATAAAAGATAAAATATTAGCAACCTCGGCAGCATATTGTAGACGTTGCGTGTCTACCTCAGTAGCTCCAATAGCAATGTTTTGTGCCACGCTATCATTAAAGATATAGCCTTCTTGCATTACGGTGCCAACATGATTACGCCAAGATTTCTGTTGCAACTGTTGTAGATTCAGTTCCATGTCTTCATTTTTGAGGAGAATAACCCCTTCTTGTGGTGTATAAAACTGCAACAAAAGCTTCATTAAAGTAGTTTTGCCACTTCCGCTAGAACCTACTATGGCTGTAACCTTATTGGCAGGAATCGCTAAATTTAACTTATCCAACACATACGCATCTGAACCTGTATACCTAAAACTAAGGTCTTTTATAACAAGAGCTGCATGAGCAGGCACATTTTTGTTTTTTTCTGAAAGGTGTTGGGTTTCATCTTCTTTTTCATGTATTTCTGACAACCGAGCTAATGAAATTTTTGCATCTTGAAATTCCCTAATAAAGTTGATAAGTGAAGCAATTGGCCCATTTAAACCACCTACAATAGAACTTATAGCCATCATCATACCCAACGTAATGCTGCCTTCGATGACCAGACTTGCCGACAGAAATATAATAATGATGTTCTTAAACTCGTTGATAAACTGGCTACCAATACTCTGGGATTGCTCTAAGCGTAAACTTTTAATAGAAACCTTGAACAACCTAGCTTGTATAAACTCCCAACTCCAGCGTTTTTGTTTTTCTGCATTGTGAAGTTTTATTTCTTGCATCCCATTAATAAGCTCAATGACTTTGCTTTGTTCTTGGCTTACTTCTTGAAAACGTTTGTAGTCTAATTTTTCACGTTGCTTTAAAAAGATAACAATCCATAGAAAATATAACAAACTTCCTGCAAAGAAAACTCCGAAAATAGCCAAGTTGTAATACGCAAGCACAAATCCCATAACCACTACGTTGACCATAGAAAACAAAACGGTAAGCGAAGAGGTAGTTAATACACGCTCTATTCTTCTGTGGTCGTTGATGCGTTGCATGATGTCTCCCGTCATACGCACATCAAAAAAAGAAATGGGAAGATTCATCAATTTGATAAAAAAATCGGAAATTAATGAAATATTGATGCGGGTTGACAAATGCAACAAAATCCAACTACGTATATATTCTATGGCAGTTCTGCTGAAAAAAAGAAAAAGCTGCGCAATAAGAATAAGGTAAACAAAATGAATGTTTTGATTTTGAATACCTACATCTACTATACTTTGCGTTAAAAACGGAAAAATAAGTTGAAGCAAACTCCCCGCAAGTAAGCCAATGATAAGTTGAGCAATAAAGCTTTTGTATTTAAACAAATACGTAGAAAGCATACGCAAACCCAACTTATTATCTTCTTCCTCAAGCTCCTCATTTTTAAAAAATGTAGGAGTGGTTTCTAGCAACAAAGCAATACCTTCTTCTGTGGTAGAATTAGCATTATTGCCTATCCAAAATTTTAAAAAATCCTCTTCGCTATAAGTAAGCAAACCACCAGCCGGATCAGAAATATAATAGGTACATCCATCACCCAACTTTTTACTTCCATCACCCAACATCCAACGCCTAACACCCGACAAACTCCCAACACCACGCTTCTTAATTTTATAGAGAACCACATAATGATTCTTATTCCAATGCAAAATACAGGGTAGAGGAGCTTCTTTTAAATTTTCTAAGGAAATCTTTACGCCTAGACTTCTAAAACCCAATTGCTCCGCGGCTTCACTTATAGAAAGTAAATTGCTTCCTTCTCTTGTAGTTTCTGATAGCTCCCTTAGCTTTTGAATACTAAAGGTCTTACCGTAATGTTTGGCAATAATCTTTATACAGGTAGGACCACAATCTTTGGCGTCGGCTTGTTGATAGTGGGGAAAATTATTTTTTATCATTCCCTATAATCTCCTTCATCCCATAATACTCAATGGCTTTTTCTTTTAAAGGATTAGTACTCCATTCTGCCCACTCATTGGTATACGGGTTGTAGCCACACTTTAGGGGTTTAGATAAATCCAATCCTTCATCACTAAATTTAGTACGCTCTGTGTAAGCACGACAATCTGTACATACATGCCTAAACTCACAATCTCTGCAAATCTCAATATCATCTTTAGTAATGTTCCAGTATTTTTTAAAACCAGGTTTGTTGATGGCTTCTTCTAGTGTGGTGTCTTTAATATTGCCGTAACTCTCAGACATTGAAGGACAGTTTTTAATATCACCGTTTACGTCTATGGAGATTTTACGGTTAAGGCAGGAGTTGTGGTTTATTGCTTCTATAACTTTAGGTAAGTTTGTATTGAAGTATTTTGTGTTAATAATTCCGCAGTGTTTAAATGATGTGATGTCCTTCTTTATCCAAACCCTATCAAAAAAAATATTATCATCCCATAACTCAAACTTTTCAAATGGGGATAACATAAATGTAAGTTTTGTTAAACACCCGGATATAGCACTAATTCCCTTTAAAAAATTAATATCATAAATCTCATCAAATTTGCAAGTAACTTCTAAAGATTTAATTCTAGTGCCTTTAAATGCTTTAATAATATATATAAAATCATTTTTGCTTAGGCATTCATATAAAACAATAGCTACAGCATTGCAACCAAGATTTTCTAATTGTAAAATTTTATTTTCTAAATCAAAAAAATTAGAGTGTCTTAACTCAATGATTGCATTTGAAATCTCAGACGGTGTTATAAAAGTCAAATCCATATCAGTAAACATATCAAACTCTATTGAATCACAATAAAATCCATATTCTTTCTCAACTAGAAATTCTAGATATTCTTCAATTGTATTTTTGTTCTCTTTGCCATATTCATCATAAAGCTCAGAAATTTTCTTTTTCTTACTTAATTTTTCTAGAACAATAACTAAATCATTAGGTATTATCTCTGAAAATTGACGTTGTAAATCACATATTAAGGACCGTTTAGTCCCTTTACTAACAATACAATTTGAAAATTGTTTAAAATAAATCATCTAGAAGCGTAATATAGGTTTATGAAATTTTTCAACTAAGTAATATGAATTTGAATATTTCTTTGTTAAAATAGCTTTTCTAGAAACTTCATTATCTTCTCCCAGCTTTTGCTTTTTTGTTAAAATAGAAATTAATGACTCCATCTAATTTATTAATTTAAAAATAATTTTACTATTTGATTTTCAATATTGTAGTTACAAGCTTTAGATAAAAAATTGAATTGACCACTTGGATTTACTTCCAAAAAATAGAACTTTTTGTCTTTAGAGTAAATTAAATCTATAGAACCGCTTTTTAGGTTAAGTTTTGTTAATAATGTTATTATTTTAGATTCAATATCTTCTGGTAGTTTTATTGCACAAGTCCTAACATTATTGTAACCCTTTCTATAATCGTCACTGGAATTGATATGCTTCTGTGAAAAAATAGCCATTGAAAAGACCCTATCATTTAAAACAAAGGATCTAACTTCAAATAATTTATCTACATATTGCTGAATTAAAGATGGGTAAAAGTTGTTAAAATTAATTCTATTTAAAATATCATTCTTTAACTTTAATGTATATAATGATTTAAAGTGTTTTCTGTACAAAACTGTATTAATACCACTTATGCTTTTTGTGCATACTTTTAAATTTTGAGATAATAGTTTTTCAAGATCTCTTTTTGTTTCAACGATATTCTGTTCGGGAAGATTTAGACCACAATCCTTTGCTAAATTAGAAACTATTAATTTATTTATATTGCTGTTATTTAAAAAGACATTTGGTTTTTTATTGAGACTAAATATAACATATTCAATAAGGTGTCTGTATTCATTCTTAAAATAGCCGTGTTTTGATGGGTCATTAAAATAGAACCAAGAACCCCGATTAAAAACCCCTTTGATTTCATTTATTGTAAATGAACACTGTGAATGCTCTATGTAAGTTTCTCCATTTATAAAACTAAGTTTTAATTTATCATTGCTATTTAATCTTAAAAAATTTATATTATATTTTATAAGCCAGTCTATAATTAAGTTAGCAGATTTATCAGTATTGTTAGATGTTATTATGACCATTTAGGCTTTGGTAAATATTTAGTGGTAACTCAAATAAAAATTATATATAATAACTACTTAGGAGTAAAACACTATCAAAAAGGTTTCACGCTAAGTTTTCGTTAAGGAGCAAAGTTAAATTGAATTATAATAATCTTTGCAAATCTTTGTTTTTTACTTTTAGCACTTTGCGCCAAATAAGGATACTTTAATTTCTACTAAAATTTAACTATAGCCACCATTTAATCTAGCTTTAGAACTCCCACTGGTATATGATACAAGTAAAATTGTTCTTTCG
>Ga0307951_1000489_pt1 | contig 22776 bp, 26 predicted proteins | sample OrgLakmetagen374_FD_201842 | JGI IMG/M metagenome (GOLD analysis project Ga0307951, IMG submission 201842) | Saline water microbial communities from Organic Lake, Antarctica - #374 | ecosystem: Environmental > Aquatic > Non-marine Saline and Alkaline > Saline | place: Antarctica: Organic Lake... | reverse complement strand
TTCTCCTCTGCTTGAGCCCTCTCTCCTCTTTTTTTTTGTTGTCTGTCAGGTCCCTGCTGGGGGCCGTAGCTGTAACACCACCCAAAAAAAAAAAAAAACTTGAATCTGATGAAAAGTTTAAGCCCAAAAAAAAGCTAACGAAGGGACCTTACACTCAATTGCAAGGTCCAGGGAGGAACCCGGGGACAACGTTGAGATACTTAACAAACTTGTAATCCACTCCCTCCCCCTTTAGTTAGGAATCTAAGCTGATGAAGAGCCAAACCAAACCCCACGTGACCGACTTGTTGTTCACTATTTGGGTTACCAAAGAGTTAACCAGGCAACACACATTCTGAGACATACCAACAGCTTTTTTTCTCGTTCTCCATGATGCTTTCTCTTCGCGCTTCTTCAAAACAAACGTTCTCTTTCTCTATTCATTTTTCTCTTCTACCTACATCAGTTTCATGTTCCCTCTAGCTTCGTTTTCTGGTGTCTTGTTCAGTCTGGCCTCTTTCTCTTCTTGAAGCTGGCTTTTTATGCTATAGCTCAACTGCCCTCGCTGGCGGATATAGCTGTGTAACCCTTACCCTAACCAGGCAACAAAACACTTCCGGCATGGATTAGGAAAGAACACTGTTATGGGTTGAACCATACAGCATCCCACCATGTTAGACAAAGGAGAGAAGAAATACAAAGAGTATCAGGCTCAAAGTCAGTAAAAAGAGGGACCGGTGTCCACACTACTGCTCCAAACAACTTAACCGAACCCTTTGTGACCGGGGCCTTCTGGTTGAGAAGCGCTAGTGCAATTGATGGGGAGAAAGTATGCTTCCATACGGGCAAAAAAGCACATCAACAAAAATATAAAGCAGTTTACTGGAGAACATTGTAAGTACTTAATTCGATCGCCGCCCGTCAGTAATTAAGCAGGTACGATGCGTGCTCGTTAAATCAGCTGTTCGCCAGGCGACTGAACTCCTGCCGCAAGCTCTTCACAAAATCTCCGAAGGAATTGCTCTTGTTGAGCTGCTCCACGAGCTGGGCGAGATTCTCCACGGGGGGCTCGCACTGCGTTACTGTAAACAGAAACAAAGCAGTGGTTCCCGAAGTTGTTCAGAAGGGGCTCTTAAACATGTGCTTATGCCTACAAATTTGAAATGAATCCTTAACCAGAATATTGCAACGTGGAAAGGATCTTTGATATGCCCGATCAGATGCCGATTCGATTCCTAGTTCCTTGAGTAGGGAAAAAGGGTATCCATTTCTAAACATGCAAATTGGAGGGGTACGTTTTGTAGAATTCGAGATAAGATGGGCTCCACTGTGAACAGCACCGGGGTAGCGCCCCCTATATACTTCTGCCCAAACATTTAATTATTTAAAGCTGCACGGTCAGGTCCTAAATATTTGGTCTCATTATTGAACTTGGATGCCAAGAAAGCCTCTGACCAGCTTTCACACCAGCACCTGGACATTCTCTACACTGGGAACACACCCGCAGAGGTGCCAATATGTCAGACTGCTGACCAGACGCTACTCTTATGCTATCTGCTATCCAACACACTCACCGCAGTACGAGTTGTCTGGTTGCACCCTGACAGCTACCTTGAACACCCGCTGGGGGTTGCTGGCTTGTATCTGGCTCATTTCCAGCAGCAGTTCATCTGTGTGCACAGTTTAAATTTGCCCATGCATGCACAGTAAGCTAGGAGCGCATAGAACAATTTGCAAGCAGCGAGTGGTAACAGCAAAGAGCAAAGGAAAAAAAAATTTCTTTCAGTTCAGTTCATGGTGCTGGCGTTACCCGTCCACAATATGTTATGAAAATACCAAACGGGGTTGGTACTGAAGTAGACTACACAAGAGAGGGAGAAAGCCTACTGTGGAAGGCAAGCTTCTTGTCAGGAGGAGCAAGGAGTTGGAGCAGGGTCGGGGGCAGTAAAGTTTGCAAAATTATGGAACAGAAAGATTATCTTGTGACCTGCTCTGCAAAGGCAATCATACATCATACCTCACTAAGGAGCAGTGATGACAGTGACAGGAACGGTGGGCATAATACAACGTGTGATCCGACGACATTACCTGCTCCCTGCTTGAACTCCAGCCCTAGCCGTCCTGAGTACAACGCCAGTGCCTTTCTCAACGCAACTACTTTCTTTTGCTTGATACTGTCTTCCCTCTTGGCCTCTGTGCGTGGATGAGGAAAGCTGTGCTTCATGTGGACAACACAGGCGCTCAAATATCTTGTGAGTGTTGGAACGGTGTCTTGTTGGGTAAAAGAGGCAATGCGGCCTTTCTTGCAGTTGGGGTTCAAGTATCTGTGCTCACACGCAACAAGATGACAAGACCTGTGCTTTTAATGAGTTTTTAAATCTTCAGCCTATGGCGTGCTACATCGTATTCATTGTGAAGGCATTTATATGTCTCACAAAGGCAAAGTTGTCTCTTACCTGCTTCTCGCTGCTGCTGTTCCTGCTCCAATGAGTGTAGCGACTCTTGCAGCGCAATCAAACGCTTGCACATAGCGTCTTTTTCAGCCCGTAATGAAGAAGAAGCGCCTTGCAGTGCCTCTGCCTCTCGCTGCTCTTTTTCTAGGCCTGTTGAGCGCAGATGCAAAGGAATCCGTCAGCAATGTTAAGCATCAGGCATTTATAAAAACAACACCATTTAAGGCACCCACTTACGCTGCTTCACCATCTGAGCAGCAGACTCCATTTGACCTTGCTTCATCTTCATGCCCTGCATTTTGCCTGCGCCAAAACAGACAACAGACACTTTTGACTACAGAAAGACTTTTTACTACAGAAAGGTGCAAGGAGCGTTTGCCTTCTGGCCTCCACACTCCCTGCCTAGCACACTACAGTTACCAAAACTCACCATGCTGGTCCTGCAAGAACTCAGCATGGCTTTCCCTGCCCTCCTGCGCGCTGAATTGTTTCTGTTCCGTCCAGTTGTCCACAGCGCTCTTCACCCGCGCCAGCTCATTCTCCAGCTCCAGCAAGTCCATGTCTTTCCTGAGCTTACAGTTACTGAAGCTCTCAAGGTTGACCGGCAAGAACAAGGTGACTTGCGGGGATTGGACGCAGTTAAAAATTTAAATATATTATGAAAAGTTAACAATTCGTAGCAGCACCAAAAACGAATTAGGTTTCAACGCCCAGGTTAACCTAACCGTGATCAGAGTTTAAACATGTTATTTCATCAGTAGGAGCTTGCAACTGACGCTGATCCCACACATGCCAACGTAGAATTAATTGCCTCGGGACTGGCAGAAATGGCTCCGGAAACCCACACCCTGGGATCCCGGGTGTGGGTCAAAGATGAGGCTGATCCCGAAGCCGTGTGGCAGAGGGGCGATGTGGAAAGAGTGTGTGAGGGGGGGTCGCTTTTTGTTCGCACGGAGAAGGGCGGGGAGGTCACGGCTGGCCCAGATGCCTTTCCTTTGCAGAATTTGGATGCTCAGGGAGTGGAGGTATGAAGGAGGGGGTTGGAGGGATTCAATTGAGGGTTAACCTGGTTGTTTGTAACCCTGCCTATTCCACCCCTCTCACACTTCCCCCTGTTTTTCTTCCTCCCTGGCGTAGGACATGACGTCTCTGTCGTACCTTCACGAGCCGGGAGTGCTGTGGAACCTCAAGTGCCGCTACATGGTGGACGACATCTACACCTACACTGGCACCATTCTCATTGCTGTGAACCCCTTTGCCTCCCTCCCACACCTCTATGGAAACCACATGATGGATCAGTACCGTGGGGCTGACCTGGGGGCGCTCTCACCGCACGTGTACGCCATTGCAGATGCAGCGTACCGTCAAATGTGCAGGGAATGGAAGGGGCAGTCCATCTTGGTGCGTGGAACAGCTCAGCGTGCGCCCCAACGTGTCAAGCTTTTGCACGCGCGTGCATTTTTGTGTGTGCACTTTTGTGTGTGTGTGTGTGTGTGTGTGTGTGTGTGTGTGTGTGTGTGTGTGTTGCGTGCGTGCGTGCGCGCGTGCGCGTGTGTGCGCGCGTGTGTGTATGTGTGTACGTTTGCGCGTTTGTGTGTGTGTGTACGTGTGTATGTGTGTGTGTGTGTGTGTACGTGTGCATGTGTGTACGTGTGCGCGTATGTGTGTACGTGTGTGTGCGTGCGTGCGTGTGTGTGCACGTATGTGTGTGTGCGTGTGTGTTTGCTTGTGTGTGTGCGTGCTTGTGTGTGTATCCGGTGTGCGTGTGCTTGTGTGTGTGTGTTTTGCTTGTGTGCGTGCATGCTCGTGTGTGTGCGTGTGTGTGCGTATGTTTGTGTGTGTGCATGTACGTGTGTTTGTGTGCGTGTGTATGTGTGTGTGTGTGCGTGTGTGTGTGTGTGTGTGTGTGTGTGTGTGTGAAGATGTGCGTGAGTGCGCGTGTTTGTGTGTACGCGTTTGTGCGTGTATGCTTGTGCAATTGTGTGTATGTGCACGTGTGTGTGTGTCTGTGCGCGCACGTGTTTATATGTGTTATATGTGATCAGCGCTTCCAACTAGACATGTTTTCTTGTAATTTGATTCAGCCTTTGAGTACGGCACAAAAGTTAGCAGCCTGCTTGGCTCATAATGGAACGTGCACAATGCAGGGCCTTGAGCGTGCTTGTGCACGCATTGACCAGGTATAATCACAATATCTAAGCACTTGTCATGAACTCAATTCCAAAGCATGTTGTTTTGAGTTTTCAAGTGCATGGCACGTTCTCGATGTCAAAGCATGCCTCTTAGAGCCCTTTTGCCTCCCTGTGTCGTCTCCCTTCTCATGGCGCTGTCGTATACCATCACCTAATTCCAGCAGCACGTGATAGCATATAGCACGCACCGCTCCTTTCTCTAAACATGTCCTTGTTGGTAATGTTCAAGTGTCTCATATAACCTGTACTCACACTTAATTCCAAGCTTTGACTCATACTGTCATGCTGTCATACTGTCACTCTGCATACTGTCACTCTGCGTACTGTCATACTGTCACTCAGCCCGGCACATTGCTTGCCCTCAAGCCTTCTGTGAAAGCAACCCCTCCAGTCCCTCCTCTCCTTCTTTACACCCTCAGGTCAGTGGAGAATCTGGTGCCGGAAAGACAGAGACCAGCAAGCTCATCATGAAGTACCTCGCGCATATGGGGGGCTACACGGATGCTGGGGAGGCGGCCGCCGTCTCTGGCGGCAGCAGCAGGAGCGTGGAAGAGCAGGCAAGCAGGTTTCCTGTTCGTTGATAAGGGTCATGCAATATGAGTGCAACAAGGTAATCCATCTGTCTAAAATCTAAAGTATCACTTTGGTGGCCGCGATGGCAGCAGCAGCAGCAGCAGCAGCAGGAGAGCGTGGAAGGGCAGGCAAGCAAGTTTTAGTCAGGAGCTGTAGGGAAGGGTCTTGTGCAACAAGGTAAAGTTCCGCGATGGTTTCACCTCTGGCGGCAGCAGCAGCAACAGCAGCAACAGCAGCAACAGCAGCAACAGCAGCAACAGCAGCAGCAGCAAGAGCATTTCATTTTGTAGGCACAATTAAGAGTGAAACCGTGAACACACAGTTTGCACAAGGCGCATAATTGGGTAGCAGAAAGCCTGAAGCAGCAGTGGCACCACCACAAAGAGCAGTGTACGTAATGGAATTGTAATTGTTTCAGTGGTGGCATATAGCTTGTTCGTAGTTGCCTTCAAATAGGAAGCTGATTAAACAAAAAAGGGTCACAGGTCGTGAGCGCCCAGATGTGATGGCATTACCTTCATCTGGCTTCATCTGTGAATTGTGTGCTCCGTGTGTATATGAATTAAATGTTAGCAAGCAATTCCTTCATTCAACACACACACACACACACACAGGTGTTGGAATCCAACCCCCTGCTCGAAGCCTTTGGCAATGCCAAGACGGTGCGCAACGACAACAGTTCGCGCTTTGGCAAGTACGTTGAAATCAACTTCAACCGCAAGGGGGTTATCTCTGGGGCAGCCATCCGCACGTATCTGCTGGAACGTAGCCGTGTCGTGTCAGTCAACAACCCAGAGCGCAACTACCACATCTTTTACCAGGTGCGGCCTGTATGTATGTGCGCATGTGCATCTGCTGGGTCTGCGTTACACGAAGCGGCTTGTGGTGCAGCAAGTCTCAAACAAAGCAGTGCAGACGACGAGCTAATAAAAATACCGTTCCCTTATATTTGGCTGCGCTGTGCCCTCCTTTCTGCCTATCTTGCTGACTTCTGCGTCAGCAGGGAGCATATAACTAGTATTGGCCCAAACCGTACATGGGATTTCCATGTACTGTATATGCACCGTACATGATTGTAAATACCGTACAGGCGCGTTACCAATGCGATTCTTGAAAAAAACTCATTAATAAACATTTTGATACGTCGTATTTTTGTATGTACGGTTGAGCCAACCCTACATGTAACAAATGCTGGCGAGCGTGCAATAAGTTTTCAAAGCTGAATTCTCCGTATGGACATGGCCATTTTGGAGTACTATGGCAAGAGCCTGCGTGTGAGATGTTTTGGGCATCAAATCATGCAGGTATTATAACAACAATGGCGCCACTTCTGTCTACGCGTTCGTGCAAAGCGTGTACCATAGAGGCGTAACCGGTTGAGTTTAGATCAATAAACCCCAATGCGAGCTTATGCAAGGGGCACACAATCTTATTAACTACCCCAATGCGGCTTATGCGAGGGCCTTTGGCCCTCTGAGCTGCACGTGCACGGGTATGCACGCGCGTGTGCGCACGCGTACGTGTGCGTGCATTCGCATGTGAAGGCGCCCTCTTGGGAGGGTTTTGGTATTTACATTGCTGCTCCCTTAAGTCTGGCTATTGTACAGAATTAGTTTTGCAATTGCGCACCCAATCCGCACCCCTTTCAATAAATATTATCCTATCCGCACAAATTCGCAAGGCCAAACAACCCTGATGTGGCCACAGACCTTACCATTGCTTCATTACATGCATACAAGTTACTTTTGCAAAAGATATTGACCACAGGGTGGGCTGTTGCCGCCCTCTGCATGCAAACATGAGCCTGGCAGGTTGGTACTACCCAAGCAAACTACTGCTCAAAAAACTGACTCCACTTTAGTTGCTCATTCCAAGTTCTCGTTCTAATTCTGTGTTTTCGCGCAACTCGCACAACTTGTGCTCAATCATTTGAATTCAACAATCTAGTCCATGCCCTCTTCCTCCGGGGGGCTCTTTCTCGCTCGTGCCCCTAAAATCTCTCGAAAACAATTAATTTTCGCTAATCCGTATATATAAGTTCTGTCCGCCGTTAGCCGCACCCCTCAAAAACATTATTTTTGCGGCGTGATATATTCTCTGTATGGTATTTCAAAGAGGAAACATCAGTTGGGAGAGGAGGGTGCCACCAGTTGCTCTTGGGCTTCCTCTTGTTGTTCAGCTTGCGCTTCTTCCTCTTGGTGTCCTTCCTCCCCAAGAGAGGGCCAGCCCCCCTGCTGCTTATGCCTGAAGCCAGCTTAGGAGGCCTACCTGGTTTCCTTTTCTTTGCTGCTGCATCAATCACCCTGCTGCATCAATCACCCACAGGTGCTGCCCTGTAACACGTCTGCATGTGCCTTTGCTGCCTCCCCCTCTGCTGCCTTCTTCGCACTTGCTGTCCGATTACTAGGCTTTAAAAAGTCTGCAACCGCAAGCTCTTTTTCCCCCTTGGGGGCTTTGAGGGGCGGCTCGGGAGGCTTTCCCGGCCTGTCCCGATTCATGCCTGAAATTAATTAACCAACCCCAATGCGAGCTTCGCGAAGCCCTTGTAACTTAATTATTTAAACTGCTCCCGACACTCCGCGAGGGGCTTGGACACGTTTGTGGTATGCGGTGAAATACCGCCTATACGGTAAATCTAAAGGAGAGGGCATGCCAACAAGCATGCTTAGCGAGAAATACTGCCTCTCATGTTTACAGTTTGTGCTTTGGTCACACGCAATGGACATCACAACTCGATTTACTTTTTTGCACGATACTGCAGCTGTGTGAGGGTGCGTCCTCAGAGGAGCGGTCACGCTGGCGGCTAACCACTGCCTCTGACTACCACTACCTGTCTCAGAGCAGCTGTTACGAGCTTTCAGGAGTAAACAATGCAGAGGAGTACAAGGTAGGCATGTCTGTGTGTGTGTGTGTTTGTGTGTGTGTGTGTGTGTGTGTCTGAGTCGATCCTTGAGGGGTGACCTTATCTTGAGGAGCACATATTGCACAGTGATTGATGGGGTTCTTGTGTGTGAAGTTTATCTCGAGGGGCAGATGCTGCACAGGGGTTTTAATGGCGTGCATGTGCGTGGCGACGATTTCAGGCGTGGACAACGCGGAGAGAAGTATTACGAGAGGCGAGCTGTTTAGCTCGGGGTGACCTGTGTCACCTGGCTATATCCAGAGGTGTCTAAGAAGGGGGTTAGATGATATGAGATGAGATGCTCGTGGCAGATAACGAGCTAGGTGATTTAACTGGTTCGTGGCGCGAGTCGATTGCTGCATGGTAAAATGGACTCATCACGCAAGCTGATAGCTAGTCGGTAGAGTTGACTCGTGGCGAGTTTTGAGCAACTTTCCAGTGATATGCCACCACCTTCATCTGCTGCCTGGCTGCTAACAGTGGGCACAAAAGCTTGTGTGAGAACATAGCGTAGGTTTGGTGGGGTAAGGGCCTCTAATCGAGTGAGCAGGTTGGCAGAAACCATACATATGTACGTATTTGCAGTGTGTATGTGTTATTTATAACTGGAAACCTTCAGCTGTATGGTCACAAACGGTGTGTGTATACAGGCTTCTGGCTAACCCTGTGTGTGAGGCATCCACCTCACCTAGCAGCACAAGCATGTGAGCGTGTGCATCCCTAAATATCCTACAGCAAAACACAGAACTGGCCACAGCAAAACTCAGAACTGGCCACAGCACGTGTGGAACCTTCCTTTTTCTTACTCCTCCATGCTTGCCATTCTTGCAACCATGTCGGCGCCTTGTGTGCATGTCCTGCTTCAAATTGCATGTAATGTAGCCCATCCTCTTAATTTTGTGCATCATGCAACCCTGCACACTACAGCACACAGTTTTCTGACCAACTCCATTCTGCTTGGATCTTACTGCACTCGAGCCCGTCCTCTTGCTTATGAACGTCCGTGCATCCCTGCACACTGCAGCGCACAGTGCTGACCATGACACCAACTTCTCATCCCACTCGGATGTTCCTGCACTCTAGCCCATCCGCTTGTTTACGAACGTACGTGCATCCCTGCACACCGCAGCGCACAGTGCTGGCCATGACACGCGTGGGCCTTCCTGCCTCCGACCAAGAAGCCATCTTTCGCACCGTGGCTGCCATTTTACACTTGGGCAACATCGTATTTGTGCCGGCAGACGGTGGAGAATCGTGCGTGCTTGCAGAGGGTGGGGGGGAGCACCACGCGCTGTGTGCAGGTAGGGGTGGATGTGTGCATGTGAGGCTACAGGGTTGTCTGCCATGTGTAGGTGCACCTCATGCTGTTGCTTTATGCTGTTTCCTTTAGGTTGTTGCTTTCTTCGAGCATGTCTTGTAGCAAAATCTCTCCCCTCATACGCTGGCACTGGTCCTCGTGCAGTAGTAAATTGTATGTCTTGTATAGCAAAATCTCTCGTGTAGCGAAATCTCCCCTCTCATATGCCGCTGGCACCGGTCCTCGTGCAGCAAGGGCATGCTGGTCACTGCTTTGAAAGGCCCCATTCCTATCAACGTTGGTCACCCACTTGTCCGTCGCTCTTCCCTAAGCTGCTGGGTGCCAGCGAGGGCATTGACAGCGCTGATGAGACACTCGCCTTTCTGATTCTATGCTCGAGATGCGATTAACAACCGCGTGCGTCTCGATGTCACTGCAGCTGAGCTGACGAGTGTCAGTAAGGGTGTGCTGGTCAAAGCCCTGATTACACGCACCCGCCATACACCGAAGGGCTCCTTTAGATTCTATGCTCAAATTGAGATCACGTCCGCACGTGTGTTGTTGCTACCGCAGCTGAGCTGTTGGGTGTCAGTAAGGACGCGCTGGTCAAAGCCCTGATTACACGCACCCGCCATACACCGGAGGGCTCATTTAAATGCTATGCTCAAATTGAGATCACGTCCGCTCATGTGTTGTTGCTACTGCAGCTGAGCTGTTGGGTGTCAGTAAGGACGCGCTGGTCAAAGCCCTGATTACACGCACCCGCCATACACCGGAGGGCCCAATAGTGAGCCCGCTGGACGTTAAGGCTGCCACAGAGAACAGGGACTCCCTGGCCAAGATCCTGTACTCCAAGGTGTGTGTGCGCGTGCATGCATGAATACGAGTGTGTATATATGTGGGTGTGTCTGTGTGTGTGTGCCTGTGTGCATGTGCTTGCGTCTAAACGTATGCATGTGTGTGTGTGTGTGTGTGTGTGTGTGCTTACACAAGTGTGTGTGTGTGTGTATGTGTGTGTGTGAATTTGCAGCACAGCCCGAGACACTCAGCACCTGACATATCAAGGGAAGCACCTTTGCTTTGCTGTGTACGATTAGGTTTGCCAAAACATCTTCTTGCTGATGAGTGTACAAACGCTTTTGGCATTCAATTTAAAACGCTGTCGTACGCAACCCGCTGGGGCAGACACTGTGCTGCTCAGAAACGACGATCATAAAAGCCCAATATTAGCCCAATGAGCGCACAGTGTGTCTGGCTAGTGTCCTGCATCAATACAGTCATACTGGCTAGTGTCCTGCATCAATGCAGTCATTGGGAGACACGTTCTGCTCTGTGAGCATTAGTAGATGAACACAAAATTGCTTGTTCCTTTTTGCTGTGCTCTGCAGATGTTTGATTGGCTCGTAGCCTGCATCAGTGCAGCCATCCACATTCTGCTCTGTGAGCATAGAAGACGAACACAACATTGCTTTTTCCTGTGCTCTGCAGATGTTTGATTGGCTCGTAGCCTGCATCAACGCAGCCATCGGGGAGGACAAAAACTGTGCTGCGAGTGTGGGAGTGCTGGATATCTACGGTTTTGAGTCCTTTGCCTCCAATGACTTTGAGCAGGTAGGAGGGCTGCACTTCCTGGCGTGTTCCTGCTAAGTTGTGTGTAGCGCATTCAAGTTTGGGAGTAACTCCTTTGAGCAGGTACACTTCCTGGCGTGTTTCTGCTAAGTTGTGTGTAGTGTGAGGAGAACAAATGGAGTTATGCCGTTTATAATAGAGCTTACTAACATGCTGCTGCAGCTTCTCTTTGGTGTGGTTATTGCAGATTTGTATGCACGGGGTTTACAACCATTAAGCACCATGCTTGTTAAGGGGTTACAGCCATTAAGCATCATGCTTTTCGAGTAGTAGACGGATAAAGCTTACTTTCAATGCTTAAACCCGGAAGAAGCCATCTTTGCAGCATCTTGGTAGCAAGGTCGATGCACAAGTGAAAGGTGCAAATGCAATAAGCTGTTCGAAGCCCCGCTGGCAAAGCAGAAAAAACTGAGACGTTCATCTATATTGCATACAACTGAAGCATACTCAATTTGGGTTCGCTGATGGGAGCTACTCCCAAACTTGACATTCCATGTCTTCAGTTCTGCATCAACCTCGCCAACGAGAAGCTGCAGCAGCACTTCAACCAGCACGTGTTCAAGATGGAGCAAGCTGAGTACGAGCGGGAGCAGATCGACTGGTCCTACATCCAAGTGAGTGCAATTGTTCTTTTTTTTATGGTGACCAACTGGAAGAAAAAAAGTTATAGAGTGGTAAATGGCCAGATCTGAGGTTGCATTGGCCATGTATGTGTGGCAACCTTACCTCCATACCTACGTAAGATCGTTGTGAGTGGTTATGTCTGGAGGTGCGTTGGCAGTGTATGCGACGACCTGTATCCTCAATTCAGTGTATGTGACCTGTGTCCTCACTTCGGTGTCCTCACTTCAGTGTCCTCACTTCAGTGTATGTAGGGTTGGCCAGAACGGTATATATGTAGGTATATGACCGTATATTTGGTGATTTCTCTGCCAAAATTACCGTATATACACCGTATATATATGGCTCTGGCCAACCCTACATACACTTGACCTGTATCCTCGCTTCAGTCTATGTGTTGACCTGTATCCTCACTTCAGCAACTACTTAAGTATCCACTTAATGCGGTGCTGCTATGTCAGGGTAGCTGCTCTGTTAGCCTATTCGTTCATGTTCAGACCAGACGCTCTGATCTGAAAGCCTAGTTGTCCATGTTTAGATCAGACCCTTTGGGGTGGCAGGTTTGAATCTGCCTGGTAACGTGAAATCATCGTCAATTTGACAGCAATGTCTCCAACCCCTCGAACCATCCTAGTGATGACGTCAACAATTTGCCATGCTTGTCTTTAATCCGTATCAAGGTTTGGCATTTCTGGGCTGGAGCCTTACCTTCTATGGCAGCAGCTGACCTGAAAATCCAAGGCCTTATGTCTAGGGACAGAACCGGAGGCGACAGGTTGCAAGCTGAGCAGACACATCCATAAGTGTCCCACTCTTACACGTAGTTTTTGAACTATACCCACGTGCGCCTCACACGTATCACGCATAACACAGTTTGTGGACAACCAAGATGTGCTGGATCTCATAGAGGGCAAGATGGGCATCCTGGAGCTGCTGGATGAACAGTGCAGGTGAGGCGGGCAACGTTCATTGTGCACGCGTATGATGATTGATGTTTTTATGCTTTTAATGTGTTTATTTTTTTTACTTTCTTAGGAATGGTAAGGTCAGGTGTGCTCTATGTGCATTTTGAAGTTGCTGGTTGAGCAGTGCAGGTGAGAATGGCTACGTGTGCGTGCAAAGTAATGGTAAGTGTGTGTGTGTTTGTGTTTGTGTTTAAATGGGTATCTGATATTTGTGTGCTATATGGGCCTGGCGGGGCTTCTGGCTGTGCAGCAGAGATGGGAGGTCGTGCAAGCGTGTGGGGCTGTGTGAGTGTGTATGCACGGTCATGACACATGTGTAGGTGTGTAGGGTTAGCCGAAACCGTTTATATACACCGTATATGATTATATATTTGGTGATTTCCCTGCCCAAAAAAATGTATAATCACCGTATATATATGGTCCTGGTTGACCCTAAACATGTGTGTACTCGTTAAAGCTCCCAAACGGTTAGCCTCCTTAGTTTGCACTTTTGCTGTTGCATAGTTGAGGGGGGACAGGTGTGAAGTGAGTGGGTAGTCCAAAGGCTGCTCAAAAGCTGCGGCATGTGTTGCACAGCCCGGTGCTGCTGCTACTAAACAGAAGGAGCGCAACTGGTGTTAAAGAGGTTTTAACACAATAGTGGATGGAGTAGGGGGCTAGGGGAAATAATAAAGGCAGTGACTTGATTGGCTATTTCATGGTGATGATGAAGCAAGCATTTGAGGCTGGGCATACCTAGGACATGTTTCTCGGCATGTTGAATGTGTGGGCTGGGCATGATGAGCATTTGAGGCTGGGCATTTGAGGCTGGGCATAACGACGATGATGAAGCAGGCATTTGAGGCTGAGCATACCTAGGACATGTTTGTCGGCATGTTGAATGTGTGGGCGTCGGGAGGCATAGTAAAATGTGCGCGCATGGTCCATTCTAAACATAAGATAGGACGCGGTTGAGGGCATACGCACCGGTGCACACATACTTTCCCTCCAGCATGTTCCCCACCTCTGCAGGATCAGACCGAGCAAGAGGCTACACCCTCACCCACTTAAGTCAGCCAGAACACACAGGCAGGCATTGATACAAGCACGTGCACATGCTTCTCCCCATTTCCACCTCCAGTCAAATCCATCCAAGCGTAACCTTACGCGCGAGTGCATGCCCCTCCCCCTCCCCCCCTCCAGGTTCCCCACCCCCACAGGAGCTGACCAGGCACAAAAGCTGTACTCTCATCCATTTTAACCAGTTGAAGCACGCGGGCAGGTGTATACTTATGCGCGAGTGCATACCCCTCCTCCTCCCCACCTCCAGGTTCCCCACCTCAACAGGAGCTGACCTGGCACAGAAGCTGTACTCCACGCCCACCTGCAAAGACTCCACCCGTTTCAGCAAGCCTAAGCGCTCTAACCAGGCATTCACAGTGGACCACTATGCGGGTGACGTGACGTACGAGACCAGCCATTTCATGGTGCGTGTTGATGCTGCATGTGTGTGGGTGTCCGTGTTCGTGTATGCGTGTGTGCATGTGTGTATGTGTGTGTGTGCTGGTGTGTGTGTATTTGTTTATGCTCGCGCATGTTTGTGCGTGCGTGTGTGTTTGCGCGCGTACGTGTGTTCATGTGTGCGAGTGAGAGTGACGCAAAGAAAGGTGTCCCACACCTAAAGAATGCAGAGTGGCTTTACCCTTGCTACCTAGCCCAGCATGCGTGCTTCCCCCTTCCTCACATCTGCCACTCGTTCAGACTGTGCGTGGGCATGGAACACCAGACCCTTGCAGCCTGATCTCCACTGCCTTATCTTAGCATGAATCACGTTTGATGCAAAACCGCAACTCCACACATTTGCAGGACAAGAACAAAGACTTTGTGGTTACAGAGCACCAGACCCTGCTGGCCTCCTCCTCCCTGCCATTTGTGGCTCAGCTCTTCCAAGAAGCCCAGGACTCAGGTGTGGCTTTGGTAGCAAGCACACGAAATATGTGTGGCTTGCCGGTGCCAAGTGCAGGTCTTAGATATTATCGTGGAACAGCATGCACATGAGGTGGATCTGGCTGCGGTTGTGGAGGGGTAGATTTGTATGCACACAAAGTGATCTGCGCTGGCTTGTTGCCGTTGAATGCAGGACACACACACACACATGCCTCTACGTGACAAGCAGATTGTGTAACAGGCTCGCTTGCTTCTTTGACCGTTTGCTGGTCAATAGCCATTAGTATAAATCCGGTATTGATTGCAGGACTGGTTCTGTTTGACCAGCATATCTAAGAGGACCACGACCTGATTGGGGATTAATATGCTCTTTTTTGGTTGCTTACAGGTCAAAACGTACAAGAGCAACTCTTTAATCATTTTTAAAGCAAGCCTTTTCCTTATTCTTCCATGATCAAGTTAAGCTTGCAAATTTGCACTGCCTGCGTGCATGGCGACATGTGTGCATGGCTGTGTGTGAGTATTTTCATGGCTGCCTTTACACTTGCATTTGCAGCTGCATCCCGCTTTTCAATAAAACTCAATATAATTCCAGACCGAACGCCAAGCCACCTTTTTCCCTCTTTCATCCTTCTCTTGCACTTGTGCAGTTTGTTGTTCTGTACTATCGCACACAGCCCTCCCATCAAATAACGAATCCACGGATTAATTTCCCTGCCAAAAATTCGTACATGGTATACACCGTATATATATTGTTCTGGCCAACCCTAGTTGTCTGTCAAAACGATACGCAGCTCCTATTGCCAAGGACGGCAAGTGGTCCAGTGTTTCCGATTCGCGCAAAAGGTGACAATCCCCGCCATCCTGTTGTGTTCCATCCTGAGGAGTCTCAAGCGCCAAAAATTGAATTTGTGTTACCCCACCTCCATCCTGCTCTTTGTGACTTGCAGCCCCCAGCGCCAAGGACGGCAAGGCGTTCAAGGGCTTCAAGTTTAACTCTGTGGGCTCCCAATTCAAGAAGCAGCTCGCGGAGCTCATGGGCCAGCTGCAGGTGGGTTGGGTGCGCGATTGTACTGAAACGTAACGGCTAATGTACACGGCTTACGGCCATATATATATATATATATATATTTATATGTATGTGTGTGTGACAACTTCGCAGCTATAATATGTGTGTGTGTGAACGTGTTTGTATGCAAGGAACAAGAGGGGGGAGGGCATGTGCGTGGGTGTGGATGTGCATGGGTGAGGGGAATGGGTTTGAGGCTGTGCATGGAAATGTGTGGTGCTGTACATGAAAATGTGTGGCCAGTCCTCTCTTTTTTGTCTCTTGCAATATGGTATCAATGCAATTTGGTACCAATGCAATCATCAGAGGGTCCAAATTTGTAAGCTGCAATGCATGCTGCCTTGCTCCCCAGCTCTCATGCTGTTTGAAGCAGTTCCTCATAATTAGTCATCTTGACACAGGCTGGAGAAAAACATCAAAGGTCGAGCCAGGAAGTTTGTTCAGTTTTTTGTTCTGGTCACTGACAGCTCTCAGCTTGTCAGCAACTCCAAAATAAATCACCTGGCCGACAGTGTGTCTGTGAGGAGAAAGCATGTTTAATTACGTCTGTGGCCCACTTTGAGTGTGACCAAAGAAATTGCAAGCCTAAGCAATTTCCCTTTTACTTTAATATATATAGGTACATAGGTCATGGAGCCGCACTGCGTGCGTTGCACTAAGCCCAACTCCCTGAACAAATCCCTTTCCGCCCTTGTGGTTTTGATGTATGTATATAGGTCATGGAGCCGCACTACGTGCGCTGCATCAAGCCCAACTCCCTGAACAAACCCATGCACTTCGAGGGCGCCAATGTGCTGCAGCAATTACGATGTGGAGGTTGGTGGTGTATGATAGTGTGGTCCGCTACTGTAACCCTGTGCACTGTTTGTGTGCGTGTGTGCGTTTGTGTGTGTGTGTGCGTGTGATAGTGTGGTCCGCTACTGTAATCCTGTGCACTGTTTGTGTGCGTATGTGTGTGTGCGCATGCTGCAGTAGCTACGATGTGGACTGTGGTCTTTGTTCTTACCCTGCACCGCACAGTGTGCGTGTGTGTATTGTGGACAGACCTTGTTTTAGATCGGTTTATCATAGCAATGTATGGAGTACGGAGTACGAATTGTGCAGCACACACAATCACATCCATGTTCCCGTCTGCCCACGTACATACATGCACACACACTCACACACATACCCCCCACACACACGCACACACACACTCACACAGAAACACCCACACACATACACCCACAAACACACAGGTGTGCTGGAGGCCGTGCGCATCAACTGTGCCGGCTTCCCTGCCAAACGTCCCTACCCTGACTTTGTAGACCACTTCTGGCCCTTAGCTCCCGACTTGTTGCGCGACACAAGCTTGGACGACCGCAGCATAGCGCGTGCCGTCGTACAGCGTGCGGGCATCCAGGGCCACCAGTTGGGGACTACAAAGGTGTGCATTCTGTGTGTCTGATTGTGTGTGCTGATACGCAACAGTTGTGCTGATATACTTTGCGTACGGGCATTAAGGCCACCAGATGCTGACAGCGGCACGTATACACACACACTCATTCGCACGCGCACACACACACACACACACACACACAAAATGCACACAGATGTTTCTTTGCGCTGGCCACATGGAACAGCTCAGCACCTGCGCATATACACCCCATTATCTCACCACACACACACACACACACACACACATTCAAAAACGCACACAGGTGTTCCTGCGTGCTGGCCACATGGCACAGCTTGACAAGCTGCGCACCGACAAGCTGCACTCCGCAGCCGTCACCATCCAGCGCCACTGCATGGGCTGGCTTGCACGCTCGCGCTTCCAATCTGCCAAGCGCGCAGCCGTGATGCTGCAGTGTGCGGCGCGTGGGTTGGCAGCAAGGAAGGCTCTGATGGGGCTGCGTATGCAGAAGGCGGCTATTACAATCCAGGTGTGTATATGCGTGTCGGTTTTTTTGTGCGAGGTTTTGTATTGTTCGCATACGAGTTTGCAATCCAGATATGCATTGTGTGAGGCCTTGTTTGTTCTGTAGCTCTGTTGTTTGTTCCGTAGCTATTCCCTTAGCTATACCAATGTTTCTGCTCATGGGCGCAATCTCTTTGCACCACAACTACGTCGCGCCTTTCATTCTAGCCACGACGCGCATATGCACACACTCACACGTGCACCAACATTTGCTTCCACACACTCACACACAGCGCCACTGGCACGGCTACTGCGCGCGCAAGAACTATGCCGCCGCACGGATGGCCATCAGCAGGGTGCAGGCCATTTGGAGAGGACGCAATGCACGTGCAACGTTTGAGCAAACACGACGCATGCATGCCGCTCTGGCTGTACAGGTGTGTGCCTGTGAGGCTGAACAGGTTTGCGCATGCGAGTATGTGAATGGCTTTGTAAGTGCGTGTGCTTGTGTGTGTGTGCGTGTGTGTGTGTGTCTGTAGCTCTACAATCGTTCCAACGTGCACCTATTTTGTCATGAGCGTGTTGTTCAAGCCATAGCACCTATGTTGTCATGAGCGTATTGTTCAAGCCATTCAGCTAATTTTTCTATGGGACTTGAGTTTTTGCGCTCTAAACTCGTCGCCTACGTCACACACATGCATGCGCATTTACACTTACACACACACTTGCACAAATACACACACAGACGCACACACACATACTTGCACAACACACAGACGCACATACACACACGTATAATCATACACATACAGACACATACAGAGACAGGCACATACTCACACAGACACGCACATACACACACAGAACTCACTCACACCTGTGTACACACACACACACACATGCACGCGCGCACAGGCCATGTGGCGCATGCACTGCGCACGCAAGCTGTTCCTGGAGCAGCAGGCAGCCATCACACGAATCCAGCAAGCCTTCCGCTGCAAGGTGCGTGCTGCATGTTTGTTGAGTGAAGTGTTGAAGAAGTGCGTTTGTGTCGTAAGTGAGCTATGATGACAGATCTGGATCGTGGCTGAGCACGTGTGTGCTTTTGAGGCAGGGCGCTGCATGTATGTTGAGCTGGCAAAGCCACAGGCATCTAGATAGCTTACGAGCATACTTTTACGCGCGAGGCATTATTAGCGTAATTAGATTTTTATGCAGGGCGCTGCACGTCTGTTGGGCTGGCAAAGCCACAGGCACCTAGATAGCGTACGAGTAGGGTTGGCCAGAACTGTATATATACACCGTATATGACCGTATATTTCGGGATTTGCCTGCCAAAAATAACGTATATACACCGTATATATTTATATATATGGTTCTGGCCAACCCTACGTACGAGCATACTTTTACACGTGAGGCATTTTTAGCGTAATTGCATAGCAGAGATAGGTATCGGCAGAGGCTTCCTCAGACACATGGCTGAGTCCAAAGTGTACGCACGGTGCTGCTCGCCAGCCCTACGTAGATTTCATATTTTGTGTGGCTGGGGCTTTTGTTTGGGATTGGAATGATGGACTGGCCAGTTACTTTTAAAATGCATGCATGAGGTCAAGAGGCTCCAGGTGACGGTCGCAAACCTACCCACAAACTCATGAGTAAAAGTCCAGAAGTAAAGAATAATTGTCGATGAGGAATAACATGTTTCAAGGACGATGACTCTGAACTAGTACTGACGCTAGCCGTGCACGTAACGGCAAAAATATGTGGAGTTGCATCTCATCCACATCCATATGATTTTTTTGGGTGACACGAATGTGCACACACACATTTGTGCACGGACATACACCCTCGCATACAAGTGCACAGACACACACATACACATACACAAGCACACACACACGCACTCTCACACTGCCTGACACAACCCTTGCAGGACACACACATACACACACAAGCACACACACACACACACACCCCGCCTGACACAGCCCTTGCAGGCTGCTAAGAGGGAGCTACGGTACACATACACACATACACACACGCACAGACACACACACACACATGAGCACACACACACACCCACACACTGCCTGACACAGCCCTTGCAGGCTGCTAAGAGGGAGCTACGGCACACATACACACATAGACACACACGCACAGACACATACATACGCACACAAGCACACCCACACCCACACACTGCCTGACACAACCCTTGCAGGCTGCTAAGAGGGAGCTACGGCAGCTGCGACAGAATGCACGAGAGGGCACTCGACTGTTGGAAGACAAGAAGGTGCTAGAGAACAAGTGTGTGGAGCTGCAGGGCACGCTGGAGGTTGTGCAAGGCCAACGCAACGACTTGAGGCACCAGGTGCGTGCATGTGCGTGCGTGCGTGCGTGCGTGTTTGTTTGCACGGGCATGTGTGCTTAAGTGCGTGCGTGCGTGAGTGTTTACAGCATTGCTTGTGTTGGGTAAATACGATTACCCCTAAGTGATCCTGAACGTACACAGATTAACAACACGCATATTCATTCAAAAACACAGCCACACACACACATATAAGTCACACACACAGCCAAACACACACACACACACAACAAACACACAGCCTGCCACCCTCCTCAATTGCGAGCAGCAGTTGAAGGGGTCACACACGCACACACACAAACAAACCTGCACCACAATCATGCACACACACAACGCACGCACGCACACACACACACACACAGCTCAAGGAGGAGCGTGCCGTCCTCCTTGAGCGCGAGCAGTTGCTGAAGGAGTCAGAGGCACGCAATGCAGAGCTGCAGACCACTGCTGCTACTGCTGCTGCGTCAGGGCTGGAGGAGGAGCAGGCAGCAAGGGCAAAGGCAGAGCAGGTGTGTGATTGTGCGTGTGTGTGTGTGACTGTGAATGCGTGTGAATGTGTGTGAATGTAGGGGCAAAGGCAGAGCAGGTGTGTGATTGTGTATGACTGTGTGTGACTGTGAATGCGTGTGAATGTGTGTGAATGTGTGTGTGCGTGCGTGTATGTATGTGTGCGGAAAAGGCAGATTTGAGGGTTGCTCTGTGTGGGTATGGATTATGTTAGTGCGTTCACAGTGACAGGGTTAGCGTAGGGACAGGTATGTTAAAATGATGTCTAAGCAAGTGTAGAGTCCAGATTTGTTATACAGGGCATATGCGTTATGAGGGCAGTGTGCGTGTGTGTGTGCGGTGTTGGGGGGAGTTGTCTCAGATAGCTTAGGCACGCTATCATTTTTTTAATGCAGGTCTTACAACCACAAGTGGGTCTTCTAGCATCAGCAGTGGGTTGCAGAGTTGCACCCAAAATGAGCACACCTGACCTCCCAAACAAAAACCCTGACGCTTGCACACGCATGTGCACACATCAACACACGCATGTACCTGCACCCTAGTTCTCATGCGCGTGCATGCACACATACTCACACACATACACATCCGCACACATACATGCATACACACGCTTAAAAACGCGCACACACACACGCACACACACGTGCGCAGGAGGTAGAGGCACTGCAGGCAGAGGTGGCTGCTGCATCTGAAGCAGCAGCCAAAGCACGTGCAGAGACAGAGCGCAAGATGGAAAAGGCGCAGGACTACATCCAACGCTCATTAGGGGAGCGCAGGTATGTTGATGCGTGATTGTGTGTGTGTGTGAGAAAGAGAGAGAGAGAGAAAGAGAGAGAGAGAGAGAGAGAGAGAGAGAGAGAGAGAGAGAGAGAGAGAGTGTGAGAGAGAGGGAGAGAGAGAGAGAGAGAGAGAGAGAGAGAGAGAGAGAGTGTGTGTGTGTTGTGTGTCTGGTGTAGGTTTGCATACAAATGTTTTTGTGATGCATGCACTGAACGCAGAACAGAACACGCTTGGAGTGCAGGGTCGTGCCTCGTGTCTGTTAAGCAGTGTGTGGGTTTTTCTTATTGCATGGCCAGAACCGTATATGCACACCGTATATGACAGTATGTATGGTGATATCACACATATACAGTGTATATACGGTAAATTAAGCAATACTGTCACACGTATATCGTATATATGTATGGTTTTGGCCAACCCTAGTTTTTCTTATTGCATGGCCAGGCGTGAGGTGCGCTTGTGCCAGAGATTTGCTTTCTGAGATCTCCCTGATGCATGCCACCACTCCCTCTCTCTCTCTCTCTCTCTCTCTCTCTCTCTCTCTCTCTCTCTCCTACGGATATTCCCTTGTGCCTGCAGCCATTCTGAATTTTCTACTGGTCTGATGAAGACACATCTTGTCTTTCAGCGTCTGTGCATGATGCCCACACTGCAATGTTGTACGTTAAAGTTACTCCCCTCTAGTTTGTGATTTCACAATTTAAGTACCCTTTCCAATTGCCTACATAAAACTAGAGCAGCATGCTGCTGAGGACAACTTTTTTTTTATTGAGTTGATTGGTGTGGCCTTTTCCTCTCTGTTGTCTGCAGTGAGCTGCAAAAGAAGTTTTGCATGCCACAACGGATGACCTCTTGTGTGTGTTGCTTAAATGGTGTGACCTACTCATCGCCTGCAGTGAGCTAGAAAAGAAGTTCCATGCCATGAAGGACGACCTCATCACGCGCCTCCAAAATGCATGTGGGCAGAGGGACGAGGCACGCGCTCAGGTAAGCGTGGTGTATGTGTGTGTGTGCGCGTGTGTGCGTGCATACTTGAGTGTGTATATGTGTGTGCGTGTCTGTGTGTATATCCAAGGCGAGCACATGAGGGGGGAGAAAAGGCTGGGGGAGAAGGTGCACTTTTAACATGCTCGGTTTATATATTTATTGGAAACCTCCAAAAAGGATGCATAAGGAATTAGGCTTGAGGTGTGAGGACAAGACACGTGCGCAGTAGAGTGTGTGGCGTGTGAATCAATGGGAAGCGTGTGAGGGCTGAGGGAAAGAGGGGAAGAGTAGGCTGACAGGGTATGGCTGTCAATTGATGCTCTATGTTGTGTGCCTTCCATCTTCGTGCACCTCAATGCTCTATGCTGTATATGCTCTATGCCTTCCATCTTCGTGCACCTCAATGCTCTATGTTGTGTGCCTTCCATCTTCGTGCACCTCAATGCTCTATGTTGTGTGCCTTCCATCTTCGTGCACCTCAAAAATGCTTCAGGACTGAGGGATGCAATGTGCACTCAGTGATTCGGTCAGTGTTATCATTTCTGGTAGGGTAGAGCACAGGGGTGACAATACAATAGGTGTTATCATTTCTGGTTTAGTACAGGTGTTATCATTTCTGGTAGAATAC
>Ga0307951_1000488_pt1 | contig 22832 bp, 36 predicted proteins | sample OrgLakmetagen374_FD_201842 | JGI IMG/M metagenome (GOLD analysis project Ga0307951, IMG submission 201842) | Saline water microbial communities from Organic Lake, Antarctica - #374 | ecosystem: Environmental > Aquatic > Non-marine Saline and Alkaline > Saline | place: Antarctica: Organic Lake... | reverse complement strand
TCATGTACGGTGTACACAGTTCTGGCCAACCCTGACAAATTACTAAAAAATAGGGAACTTGAGGTGCAGGCCTGCGGTCACAGGAGCAGTTTTGGGTTGTGGTTCTGCTTAAATCGTTCACTCCGTAAAGTGAGGCAGCTCTTTCACTTCTTCAGGCATTGAGCCAGCAGCCCATGGACTGACATTCAAACATACGGTTCACGTTGCTGTGTTTTTAAAAATAGTGGCTCAGCAACCACAACCCATCCGACCTGTCCGATACACGTGGTTTGATGTAAGTCAAAGAGGGGATTGTGACGGAAAGCACTAGTGCAACATTTCTGCCAGTAGTGATGGGAAAATGAAAAGGAACCCAACTGTAGTTTTAAGTCGACCAATGGGGTCAGGAGAGTAAAGCACCAGGAGGAACATGAAAAGGCATCAGGATTCAATTCACAAGGGGAGGATGGATCAAAAGAAGGACCAGGCAACCTGCTGCCCAATGAAACATCAACTCACGCGCATGAATTGCCCTCCCTGGCTGAAACCAATGGCATTGAAGCCGTGCGAAAGTTCTGGCATGCCCTTCATCTCTGCACAGGCTTTGGCAACCTGCAAAACGGGCAACGGCAATTGTCACATGCTAAGATTACAGTGGTTAATAAGCTGACATTTCAGGAGCGCTGAGATCAGCTCAATGTGCCTTGCACTCTAGAATGCCAATGTAAGAAGCTTTGTAGGGACACGCACCTGATCATTCACATTTCCGTAATAGGAGGAAATCATGTCCGCATATGAGCCCTTGGCTGTAGCGATGCTCAGGACAAACGCTCCCAGCTTCTCTTTCAGCAAAGTAATGATTGGCTCGATAGACCCGTGAGCAGAGTCTCCCATCCCTGTGTGTGTGCAGGGTATGGTTAGGATTAGGGTTTTACCTTGCGTGCAGAGTATTGAGTGTGTGTGCATATGCGTGTGTATGTGTGTGTATGTGTATTTGTGTGTGTGTGTATGTGTGTATATGTGTTTGTGTGTGTGTGTGTCCAATGAATTGGCGCAGCAGCTAAAGGTGGCCAAAATCAGCGCTGCTAGCTTGTCCAATTGGTTCCAAGCCAATCATTGGTACAATCTCACCATGCCAAATGACCACAGGGAGAGTGCCTGCAAGCGCGTGCACCGGGCAAAGAAAAAACTTGAACTTCTATTGCAGAGGTATCGCAGAACGTGCGAAACAAACACAACCAACCATTTCTCGTTCCCGCGTAGTGCTTTATCTCCATTTGCTCTGTGGGCTTAATGAAATTAGAGCCCTTCCTGCCTGTGGCAGCCTGCATAATGGAAAAGCTCTGAACATGAGCACTAAGCACAAGGCAGCCCAGCAGCGCTATGCTGAGATGAATCTTCATCTTTTTGGCAGTGCCCAACTAATATTTTAAATGGTAAAACTCACAAGTGGGAAAGGTACTTAATGCTTGCACTGCAAGCCAAGGAGGAATTCCCAGCTGCAAAGTGCAAACATCTTGCAAACAACTGTGACAATTTTCATGCCTGCACAGGGAGCTTGCATCACTGGAAGGACAAAAGGCAGGGTTTATTCTTGCAAAGAGCGGGTCTCAATTGCCCAAGGAGCAGGGTGCAACCTGGCATTAAGGCAGCACCCAGCAGTCCCTCTGGATGGTACTCAGAAGGCAGAAACTATGATGCAGATAGCAGGGATTCTGGCAAAAATGAACGAAGACGGCTGTTCGATGCAGGTGCGGTAGCATTTTGTGTGTGTGTGTGTGTGTGTTTGTGTGTGCTGCATTCGTGTGTGCCATTTTGTGTGTGCCATTTGTGTGTTTGTGTGTGTGTGTATGCTGCAATCGTGTGTGCCATTTTGTGTGTGCCATTTGTGTGCGTGTGTGTGTGTTTGCGTGCGTATGTGTGCGCTGCATTCGTTTGTGCCGTTTTGTGCGTACCATTTGTGTGTGTGTGTGTGTGTTTGAGAGAGAGAGAGAGAGAGAGAGAGAGAGAGAGAGAGAGAGAGAGAGAGAGATGCGTGTGCAATCATAGAGCACCGTCTGGGGCTTATGCTATGCTGCTACATACGTATGTATGTGTGCCTGCAATAAGCGAAGAATTAAGCACCTTCCCCAAATCACATGCATACACAGGCACACATACACACACACACATACACACAGACAACTGACTCAGAAGGCACAAACATACACGCTCATCTACAGATGCCCGTCGAGCTCCGCCACCTACAAACAGTGCAAACAGCCGACCTCCCCCACTAAATCCACGTGTCTCCAGCCCTCAAGCCAAGACATTTTCTCACCTGTGTAAGCAATTGAAGGAGGGGCACTCCTCAAACAATGTCATCCACACAGAGGCGTGGGAGCAAATACTTTCAAGGTGAGATTGGGCTGGACGCTGCTGTTTCTGTTGCCGGGTCACCAATGAGCTTGTTAGCTTTGTCTGACATAAAAGTCTTGGAAGAAAGTGTTAGTTTGCTTGTCAGAGAAAGCAGGAAACGCAGGTAGGGCAGCAGCTTCCCTCTAGTCCTACCTCAACTTTTCCATCTCTGTGTTGGTGGCTAACCTACAGCATGTCAGATGGCAAACCTAGTCCTTAGCAGGAAGCACTGCCATAAATATGCTTTCATGCACCGTTCATGTGTGAATAGGTTTGGCCAGAACTATGTACAAACAACATTTTTGGCAGGGATCTCATCAAATATACGGCGTAGTTATACGGTTCTGGCCAACTCTCTGTGTAAACCACTTGAGGCCAGCTCCTTTTTCGGTGGACTGGCTACAAGGTCACAGCGTTTACTTCACAGTTTTAGGCTAGCGTATCTACTAGGCATAGCAGTCACTGTAGATTCAGGGCGCTGCTCACAGCTGCGCAAACCAGGTGGGGCCTTATGATTGTGAAGCAGAAGGTTTGTTGTAGAGGGCGCCTGTCTTTAGTCACACTTGTCTGCCTTGCTCGCACGGAAGCGGCCACAGCCGAGTACACAAATGTACACTTTGGAGCTGGCAAACCCCTTGACGGCCCCTTCATTGTTGCGCTCAAGTGTGTTCAAACACTCTTAAAACGATACGTGTCCGTACGTGCTTGTACCATGCCTGTTGTCACGACTGTATCCATTGCAACCAATGCTTGCCTGTTTGTGCTGTGCTTGTTGGCACCCAGATGTCATAATTTCTGCCATATCCATCCCTAGGGTGACCACAAGCGAGCATGCAAACGAGGCATTGGAACTGATGAGAGCAGATGCCAGGGTGCGAGAAGGCGAGGGCTGGGATTGGAACAGCAAGGGATACGGGCAGACATTGTTGAGGCTTGTAGAGGTGGGTTATAAGGCAGGCGTATGAGAGGTGTCCGTGATTCCGTATCAGCAGGTCCGCCCTGTGCCATCCGATTCGTGGTCTTTCACAAGTTATTGTTCCTACAACATTTCCTTGATCATGCGCATCTGGATCCATTTTGTAATGGTAATTAAAAGCTGCCGCTCCTTCCAGTCTTCCTCTTATATTTATACACAATTGCAGGTAGCTGGCGCGGTGGGCGTGCCAGAAATGGCCGGGCAAATTCTGGAGCCAGCCCTTTCCCAAGAGTTAAGAATGAATGTGAGTCCTTGCACCTATTGGCTGTTTCAATTTCTAATAATGTGCGGCAAGTTTGTTGACGACTGCATTCAGGCCTGCAAATGGTCCCAACGGCCAGGCTCCCCAAACTGTGACAAAAGCTTGGCAATCGCCCAAAACCCTCATTGCCTGCTTCAAGCATTGAAAGTCTGTTAATCCTTCAAATGGCTGTTGGTCCATTTTCATGGACACCGGTAATGGGGGTTGGTATTGGACCTTTCCGGTTTGTAGCCATAGTTAACCGTGCACCCGTTCATATGTTACATGTTACTAGCATCCATTCTGCGCCGATGTGCACGGAAATGACCAGTCCCTAAGACCGCACAGCACTGACTCGGACTGGCGTTTCCCCCTGTTTTGATTAGGGCTTGATAGAACCTAAAAAGCACACTGTACACAACTACAAAATTCGCAAACACCGTACGTAAACCGCTCATGGTTGGTTCACATAGAACATAATACTTAAAAATACCACCTGACTGCGCTGTATGGGAACAAGGTGTCATTTTTTAATTTCCCTAGTGCCAATTAAAGGCCCACGGTGCGCCCATGTAAAGCAGCGCTTCTTTCTGGCAATTACTTACTCTCACAGAAGCACCCCCACGTCAACAGGTCGCTTCTAAGGACTTGATCCCCTCTATGATTCGCAAATTGTCAGGAGCTGGGGCCTCTACTAAAAGCCTAGAGCGTCTGTATCTTTTGGAAAGTGAGGCACGCGGTAAGTTGGATCTAAGCAACCTTTCACTTTGGTATGGCATATGTGATATGTAGTATGTAGTATGTAATACGCAGTATGTAGTATGCAGTATGAAGTATGTAGTACTGTCTTGCGCTTTTAGTATTGCGAGGCCTACTTTTTGCGAGGTGCCGAAATAATTAGAATAATTAATTTGCGAGCATTAAGCTTTTGCGAGGCCCCTGAAAAGTTAAGGAAATTTGCGAACTTTGCAAATTTGGGGATTTCTTGTGATCTCCTCTATGTATCTATTCAGTGTTGGTTTACATCAAAGTCTGAGACGAGTTTTATGGCTCCTAACCTCAGCCTGAGGAGTTACGTAACTCCTGTATAGTATAATCTTGCATTGCCTCCCTCCCCTCCTCCTCCCCCTCGTCCTCCTCCGTGGTGGTCTCTGAAATCTCCAAGGTTTTAAGGCCCCTGCCCCTGCCCCTGCCCCTGCCCCTGTGCTACTGCCTGTGCTACTGCCCCCCCTGTTGCACATCAGGCCTGAGGCGGATGAGGAGCTCCCGAGCGGGACCATCGTCCTCCGTGTTCTTCCGTTTGGTGCAACCTAGGTCATATAGTGATGCTTGCCCTGTTCCATTGGGGAGACCCAGAAACTACCGCATAAAAAAGTCCAAGTATTGCGAGGTCTTAAAAAACTTTATTTACTTTCGACTTGACTTATTGCGAGGGGCCTCAATAATTGTTTAATTATAAAACAACCAAGCGCAAGAGGTATGTAGTAGGTAGTATGTAGTATGTACTTCCATAAATATGGCACATGCTCTTCCATATGTTTGGAATAGGTACATCCACACATGTAGCATAAATATTTCTAATAGTGCGGCATGAGTTGCAGATGCAAAGCCACTGGTCCTGCCAAGATTGCAATAGTCATTTGTGCAAAACACGACGCAATCTACACTGCTTCCTGTTATTGCCGTACTGCTGGTTTTTGCATGTCCCTTGGCATGATCCTCTCTCTGGCTTGTCTGAGCAATGCCTGAGGGTTTTTCCTACTTGCAATTGCTATAGAGTAGCCTTCTGCTTCTTTTGCAACATTGCAAGAGTCTTGATAAGTTTTCGCCTTGGCGGCAAAGATATCACACGTGTATATTAAAACAAGCACATCAAAGGCACTTTTGCATCGCCGAGAACCTATAAGGCTTTACAAAATGCTGCAAGAACTGCTGATAATGCAGACATTCTTTATTTGCTTTACATTTTTGGAGGATACTAAATGTCACCGTCAAACACATCTTGGCTACCTTAGAAGGGATAGGTAGCAAATCACTTGCTGTCGGTCGGTCCTTCAATCGCATGCTGCTGGCTCGTTCGCTTTTTTCACCACTTTTTTTTCCCGTCAGACACGTTCCGGCGTCTGGAAGGGTCCTGCGCAGAGGGCCTGGTGCCCCATTCCATACCTACCATTTTGGGGTGCATGTCTACCGCTGTCGCTGCTGCCTTCTCCTTTCTCCTTGCCAAATAGCGAAACTAATGTCCACTGCCCTCTCTCACTTGCCTCCAGGATTGAACAGCCACATGGCTGCCCACGAGCTGAGCAGAAGGTACAGAAAGGAAGGAGATGTTAATGGAGTGCGACAAATACTTGCACAGGTACGCCCCTTAACTGAGGTCAGGCAAGACTGTTTCCTTAACTGGTTACAATATACTGTTGTAGGATGTAAGGTTGTTTGTCAGAGGAAAAACGAAGGATCGTTCATACTCACTGTCATTCTGCTTTTCTTTGTGTGATGCCTTACTTTTTCCAAAGTTTGGAAGGGCTTCCCATTGAGAGATGCAAGTTTGTGTCCGTTTTCTCACGCGCATTTCAAACAGTCCAACTGCCCGTATTTAGCCGCGTTTTAACACATATCCTCGTCCCAAGCTGTGTAAGGAAAAGCTTAAAATTGATCTGCACCAAATTATCCCACAAGTTGAATGTCATCAAGTACAAGGTCGGCATTGCTTTTGTTTAGTGGCCTTGCCTACCTACTGCTTAATGCAGGCTGAAGATGGGAGCGCAGCTCTGAAGGAGAAGCTATTATTGGATTTGCAATCATGGTTAGAAAAAAGGCAACTAAAAGGAATGTGAGCAGACACGAATGAGCTGAGTTTGTCACTTCTAGGGTCGTCTTTTTGCCACCAGCGCCTCCTGCACCAACTCTGATTTTCTCTAGGTTTGCTTTGGATCAGCCAGCTCCATAATAGCTTTTTGCAAAGCCAGCCTGGTTAGAGCTTGTACTCTTTGAGATCCTAGACCTCCCACGAGATGGCATTCGCAGTGTTGCCCATTTCAGATTGCGTGTCCACACCCTTCGTTTTGAGACCGCAACATGGAACCCCGGGTCCTCCCCTATCTGTGATTTGTGTGAGGCTGATGATGATGTCCAGGGTGAACAGCATGCTATTTTCCACTGCACACACCCCCATACAGTGTCTCTTCGCAGGAGATATGAGTCCTTATTCTCAGAGGCAAGAGCATAGGACGTTTCTACTTTTTTGCACCAGAGCAACAACAAATTCTATTTTTAATGAGCCAGTCACACGATTTAAATGATGGCTTTATCTGTAACTCTGTAACTCTGACTGAGAGTCTTTCCTTGTAAACCTTGTACACTTTGGGTGGCACTGTCCACTCGAGGGACTCTGCTGGCATGTAACAGCATAAACCAACACCCCATAACTGTGTTCTTAATGTCTCCTTCCTCTCCACGCAAGAAGGAAGCGACGGCTCAAGCAACGCACCGAGGAGATGGTTATCAGACAAGTCTGAGAAAAGAGCGAGTTTTTTACAAGAGGACCATCTTAACTGGCCAAACAACAAAATAACGTAAAACCGTTGCTCACATTCTTATTTATCCCAGGGAAAATCACACGATTCGTCCATGCCACTGATTTAGCATGACAAGTCACACAGCCATATACACGGACGAGGTGGCTGCCACGCCTTCTCTTCTCACCTTGTCTTCCCCAGCGCCAATGGAGTTACTGTTGACTGACGAGGACCAATCACAAGCCGTTCAGCCGAACAGTCTGGCTGAAGGTCCCCTCAAATTAATATCTTTTTCCAAGAGCCAGTGGACAACTTCACTATCTCCTTAATGTTCTAGACGGTCCCCCCGTGTAAATACATTATAATCACAGACGGTCGATAACAACAAACTGGGCCTCCAGCTTCTCGAGCTTGAACTGTCCGGAAGTTTGCAGACTCTATATTTCACCTCCAACACCTGGGTGCACCCTGCACCCCGGAACGAATTTGCTAACAACTGGGACACAATATACTCGTAACGAGGACGTGAAGATCATAGCAACTGCCATTCATAGAAATTGAAAACATCAACGTAAACTCTGCTGACAGACCTTACTAAGTAATCTTGCTATAAAAAAAGCCCTTACTGAGCAGTCAAAATTGAAACAAGAGCGGTTGATCGCATCACCCATGCAATTTGCTCTTCCAGCTTCTTACAAAAACGCAAAACCTAAAAACCTCCTAAAAGGACTTGCATGCGTGAGAACAATGTGCTGAAATAAAATTTGTTGCATCAACACTTGCCAGAGAGTCCAACATTCATTTATAATTATACACCAAGTGACCTGCTTTGCTAAATATACACAAGGATGCTCAGGCTTTCAGTTCGGGCAGCACGGGGTTGCCAGCAGCATCAGCTGTACGTCATATATGGGGACGGGGACGCAGAGGAAACATACCCAGCTCTGTCAATCTCTGCGTGTGCTGCCATTAGGCGACTTAAATTGCCCAAATTGCTGCCGTCAGATCAGCCGAAAGGTCAGGCTTGTGCTACAAACAAAGCCACAGCTTGACTATCCTCTCCAGCATTGCAATTTCCAAATCTCTCTAATCTAGCGTTGCTCTCTTCTAGCGTTGAGCAAGCCGAAGGCGGAACGGGCCTTTCAAAGTGTGGATATCAACAACCTGCAGGAAGGCAATTGTTTTGGGGGGAAAATGCTCAATTGCTTCTTCCTCTCTGTATAAATGCTAGGTTGGCAATTTGTCATGGGTTTAGGAGTCACAAGGCTCTTCTATTTCTTGTGGGATCTAGAGAGGAATCAAAAAGAACTCAGATAGTGTGAGTCAATATGTTATCAGCAGGGCTTAGGTAAGGAGAGATGTTGTTTTGTGTCCTGCACTAACCAATGGGTGCTGAGAGCCACACAGCCCCACACCTAAATTTTGATGATCCTCATTGCATACAATTGAGAAAAGTAAAATTAAGAATAACGCAGGTAGTGTAAACACCACCAACATGGATAAGGATTGGATGTTGCTTTGTGTCCTGCATCACTCAATGGATGCAGAGCCACACAACATCCCACCTGGAAGGTAAACGAGGAGAGGCTTTCAATTGGGATCAGGTGGTTGGGAGGCAGAGGTCTGCATACCACCGGGAATTATGCCCATCTCTTTTTGAAGGTTGTGTTTGATGTCGCGTCTTGTTTGAATGATTTTGGTTGCAGATCTGGTGGCATATAAGCTTAGTACGGTCGTAATCATCAGACATACCCTCTCCAAAACCTTTACCAACTTTCACCAGGAGCTGGTATCAGGCCAAGCCTGCATCCCTCCTGGTCCTCATTGATTTTCCCACGGAACCCGGTACCCAAATGGCTCCTTTTTCTTATTCAGTTGGGGCAGTGGATATTGACTGCCTGTGTCACATTTTTCTTTCTTTGATAAATAAACAACCCTGAGTTTATTTTGATATAACGTAACGTGTGCCCGCGTAAAAGGTTGCCATCATCCCTGCATGGTCTTACCTGCCCCTTTTGTGTCGCCTGCAGCAAGCCCTCCGAAATAAGCCTGCTTGCTGCTTTTCTGGTAGGCTCCATCAGCGCCCTCCAGATCTCACCACCTGTCTTTGCCTTTTTTGGTGGATTGGCGGTATTTTGTCCTCTACCTCGCTGTGGCTGATCTTGCACACTCCCAGATCGCTTGCTGCTGCCCTGAGTAGCTACTAAACGCCTGGGAGCCTGCAACGTGACGTGCAGTAAAAAAAGAGTTGATGCAGCAACAACATATCTCTTATCCTTAACCAGGCGAGTGCAAAGCAAAGCTGGAGTGGGACAATGCTGCTGCTGTTCCTGTGTGTGCATGTATTCATGTTTGTGTGTGTGCATGTATGTATGTATGTATGTATGTATGTATGTATGTATGTATGTATGTATGTATGTATGTATGTATGTATGTATGTATGTATGTATGTATGTATGTATGTATGTATGTATGTATGTGTGTGTGTGTGTTGCGTGAGTGCATGCGTGCGTGCTGCATGTGTGTGAAATGAGTGTGACGCCAAATTTGCTAGATCAGCCTAACACACAAGTAAAAAACAAACGCTCCAGCTATGGGAAAGATCACCTCTGAAGGTCAGCACGTTGACGTCGTCGCTCTTGACCGCAATATAACAAGTAGTATGTCAGCTAGCTCTTGCTCTGTGTTGTGCTCCTCTGTGCCAGCCATACTCCCATCGCCCTCTTCCTCTCTTGCATTACGCTACAGGCATTGGGTACAAGGAATGAGCAGAAAGGGAACAGGTCCATCGATACAGTGCACATGTGCCTGATGTAAGCATGTTATTAAAGTGTGTATGCGTACGTGTGCGTGTGTGCGTGCGTGTGCACATGTGTGTATGTGTGCGTGTTTGTGCTTGTGTGTGTCTGTGTGTGCGTGTGTGCGTGTGTGTACATAAGTGTGTCTGTGCTTGTGCATGTGTGTGTGCGCGTGTGCGTCTGTCTGTGCGTGTGTGCGTGTGTTTGTGTGTGTGCTGTTCGTGTGCGTGTGTGTGCTTTTTGTGAGCGTGTGTGAGCTTTTTGTGTGTGCGTGTGTGTGTGTGTGCTGTGTGTGCGTGCTTGTGTGTGTGCTGTGTATGTGTGCGTATACTTGTGCGTGTGTGTGTGCGTGCTTGATTGTGTGTACGCGTGTGCATGTGTGTGCGTGTGTGTGTATGTGTGTGCACGTGCACGTGTGCGTGCGTGAGAGTGTGTGTGTATGTGTGTGTGTGTGTGCGCGCGTGTGTGTATGTCTGTGTGTGTGTGTGTTCTGTGTCTGTGTGTGTGTGTGTGTGTGTGTGCGTGCGTGAGTGTGTGTGTATGTGTGTGTGTATGTCTGTGTATGTGTATTGTGTGTGCTGTTAAATTTACCTTCATGATTGCTTTACATTTATATGAATACGGGTGTATAATGCCCTTATTTGCCTGAACTCCTGAGTGTGCCCAGGCTCTGTATTCCGCTGGTCGCGGACCTGTTCGAGCTCGGTCCATAGATGCAGGGCAGAGGGATGGATAATCTACCGCACTGGATGCAAGGTGCGCAGGTTCTCTCTCATGCGCAATTGTTTAGAGAATTGTTTGCACACTTTCCTGCCCCACCCACGCCTTGAGCAGGTGGCAGGCCTGGGCCTCCTGGGCAACAACCTCCTGGACCTGGACAGCAGGTGAGGCTGGAACTAGAGCATGCTTGCTCGTGCACATGATGTGAGCGGCCACCAGTACATCCATCGTCGTGCATGTGCAATTAACTCACTGTTGCACCTCCCTTCTCTCTCTTTCGTAGTTCATGCCGGTGCGTACATGCAGCTACATGCAGCTCTGGAGGTTTTGAAGTGCCTTAGGAACCTTTTCCATACAGACTTGGAACGCAGCGTTTACAGTGATGTCTTGCCACGGCCCTTGCTGGGCCCGTTAACGCATATGAGGGCGACAATGTCTGTGTGTTTCACGTTTTTCTGATAAGCTAGTAAGACAAATAAGTGGCCCAGCATGAAAGCGCCTGCCTGCTTAATGGGCGGGCTGAACTGATGTTCAGGAAGCTGTGGATGCCTCAGGATGTTGATTAGTATGCAAGATGCATGCGTGAGCGTCCACCGCTATCCTAAACAGAACACACAAGGCCTATGTGCCTAGACATGAGACCATCATCACACGTGACACGCCCCTTTTTGTGCTGCTTGTGCAGGGAATGGGGCCACCACCAGGGCCCCCAATGATGGGCATGCCTGGGCCTCCAGGTGCGTGCAGGTCAAAAGAGACTAAGAGAGGATGCAAGGTCATCTCTATGAATGCATATCAAGAAATGCTCAAGGACGCTCGCATACGTACCCTTTCCAGTGCAGCAAGCTTGGCTGCAGGGACACCCTAGTTGCTTACGTTTATCTATCAGTGCTCTTTTAAGATTGCTCTTTGACTGAATAGGTTTGCTTAGATACTCCGGCATGCACCCAACCACTTACCCACCAACGAATGCACGCTTGGCCACCCACCCACCATTGGACATCTGATGCACAACCACATACCCACATGACACTCATATGCAGACGTGTTAACGCACATGTACACCCATGTACACCCGCGTACACATGTGCATAAGATGCAATCCCATCACCCTTTCACATGTGCATACACGTGCACGCACACTCACACACGTGCACACAAAATCCCTAACACACAGGCATGCCCAACCAGCATCAGGGAGGCGGTCCTAACGCAGGCCCCCCCCACATGCAGCAGCAGCAGCAACAGCCACAGGGTCCTCCTTCTTTCCCCAGCCCCTCCCCTGGTCAGCTGCCTGGCCCACCCTCCTCAGGTGTGTGTGCGTGTGTGAGTGTGTGTGTGTGTGTGTGTGTGTGTGTGTGCCTGCGTGGGTGTGGGTGTGGACGTGTTGTGTGTGTTAATCTGTATTTACGTGTACTTGTGTGTGTGTGTTAAAAATGAAAGATATATGTTTATAGCAGGCCACTGAAGCTCAATACGTGGCACGTGATCAGCGTAATGACATGAAACGTGCACATAGACGCACAATCGCCTCCTGTTGCTATCTTGGCTTTGCTGCACAATCAGAAAACGGTACAAACCTCCATTACACGCACAGGGCCCATGGGCGGCAACCCCAACCCAATGCAGAACGGTATTAGGCCACCCATGCAGCAGCCGCCACCCCCAGGCAGTGGGCCACCCATGGTGTGTGTGTATATGCAAATGTGTGTCAGTGTGCGTGATTCCAGCGAAAGTCATTTTTGTGGTGTGTAACAGCGCACATCTTATACTAAGGAATGACGCCCATGCTGTGCTGAGTTGTTTTGGGGTATGCTGTGTGCTGTGTTAGCCTGTGTGTGTATGTGTGGCTGTGTTAGCCTGTGTGTATGTGTGTGTGTGTGCGCTGTCCACGTCCTCCCTTGCATGCGCACAAAAGGCAGGGAGGCACAAAATCCTCCATGCATGCCCATCTGTCTCCTTGCAGGGGTCCATAACGGTGTTGCATGCCAGTCGTACCCTTGCGTTTACCCATACCAGTGTGCACGCTCAGTGTGCACGCTTAAATCGTCTCCTCATGCAATTCAGGCACCTCCCTTACTATAGTCCATATCAATGTGCATGCCAGAGACGCCCAAGTGTGCCACACGCAACAAAACGTCACCAAGCTGCAGCAAGCACAGCCTTGTACGTTTGCACACTTGTACGTTCCGGTGCAATGCTAACTCTGTGTACAAATGTGCACACAGGCGGGCGGGCCCCCTCGCATGCCTATGGGCGGCCTTCCTATGCCTCCTCCCCCCGGAGGCATGCTTCCCTTCCCTGGGGGTCCACCTGGTATGCCGCAGGTGGGTTCTCTTCTGTGTATGAAACGCGTCTGGCTGCACATGTGATTTGTGTATGAGTGCAAGTGTGCGAGGTTTGTGTAATTATGCACAACCGTTGCAAAACACAGCAGTGTTGCTGCCTTTCTCAGACGCCCTTCGCATTAACACACAAATACACACACACATACATGTGCATGCGCGTACACACATGCACATGCACATGCATACACAAACGTGCACAAATACACGCACACAAATCACGCACACACACAAACGTGCACGCACATGTTCTCTGCACAACACCGTACAGGGACCTCCCACGTCTTTCCCTGGAGGCCCCCCTATGAGCTTTCCCCCAGGCTTCCCACCTTTCCCAATGCCAGGCATGCCTCCAGGTTTGTACTGTGTATTGTGTATGCATGTGTGTGTTTTTGCAACACCTGTATGTTGTGCATGTGTGTAAGTACAAGTGGTTAGCATGTGCAGATACTAAAAGATGTGTGTGTGTGTGTGTGTATTATGATGTCTGAATTTCAGACCTACGACCTGCAGAAATGCTCGCAGGGACATCATGCCTCCTCCCCCCCTCCATGCCCGCCCTGCCTTCTAGAAATGCTTTCATCACACCAGGGACTCCATCCAAACACACTAGGTCTGACTTAAACATCCATCATCCCCCAAACATGTACACGTAGGCAGCATGCCCCCTCCCCCCTTCATGCCCGGCATGCCCCCCATGGGGATGCTGCCTTCCCCCGGAGTGCCCCCTCCTTTAGGGCCTGTGCCCGTCTCTGGTCCCCCGCCCCCTGGCATGCCCATGCCCATGCAGCCCCCACTCGCGCCAGGCATGCCTCCTGCTCGGCCACCCCTAGGTGTGTGTGTGAACATGTGTGTTGTGTTTGCGTTCAATGTTTGTGTGTGTGTGCGTAATTGTGTCTAAGTTTGTATGTGTCATTTTGTGTTTTTATGTGCATGTGTATGTGTTTAGCATGCTTAACCCTAACTTGCCTTTTCTATGTGCATATATATTACAAAATCGTGATACTTATGATACTTGTAAGAAAGGGTGTTTGGTACTTAACGCTGCTTTCAAGCTATGCCTTGGCAACTGCGTCCGACCTAGGCTTGAATGGCGAGCTGCATTATCTTGGATGCCAGCACCCTCATTTTATTGACACACGAAATGAATAGCTTTGTGATTGCAGCCCTCCTGGGGCTGCCCCCCCTCTGGTTGCACACATGTATGTGCACGCTCAGTTACACACACGCACAAAAACGCATCACTCTGGCTGTTACATGCACACACTCATTAATCCATGCACACACAAATCCTCACACACACAACTCCCGTGATTGCAGGCCCCCCCGGGGTTGCCCCTCCTCTGATGGCCCCCGGAACTGCGCCAGCCCCAGCACCAGCAGCTGCAGCTGCAGCTGGCGCTCCTGACCCAAGTAAGAGCGTTGTAGTGCCACTTTGATTAACAGTAAGACAGTGGTACGTATGACGTTGCCATTTCATGGTAGGATCACGTGTGTTCCCTGTCAATATGATAGAAGCAGCTGCATGATGCTTTGTGGCGTTGTGGTCAGTAACTCCAATGTGCGACCTGCCATTAATTTCAATTGGTCAGAACCATTTAGCTCCTGATGGTAATGGAAGAAAATATCGACACAAGGCGTGAACTATCACACACTGCTGCGCACAACAGGCAAGCCGCGCTCAGACTGGACAGAGCACACAGCGCCTGACGGCCGCAAGTACTACTACAACGCCAAGCTGAGCAAGAGCAGCTGGGAGAAGCCGGATGAGCTGATTGACCAGAAGCCAGCAGAAGGGTGCGCACTGTTTGTGTATGTATATGCATGTGTGCGCTTATTTGTATGCGTGTTCGTGCGTGCGTGCGTGTGTGTGTATGTGTTCTAGTGTACATGATAGCTTAAGGTTCCACAGAGGATCACTTTTGTCTGCTTGCTCAGTTTCCACGACAGTGCAAGTTGTGAGCAATGTTCTACTTGCTATTCGATCGCTAGCATAGTGTGTCTAGCTTGAAATGTCCTTTTGTCTATAAGGGTTATTAGTATAATGTGTTGGGGAATCTCGCTGCCTCATAAACAAGTCATAAACAGGGAATACATTTTAGAATTGAATAGACACGTAGAATGAAAATGGGTTGGAGTGGGGTATGATAAGCGTCCTCAGACATGGGCAGGTTACACGCCTGAACATGCATTTTTCACGTTTTCACCATACCCCTGTCATTGCCATACCCCTGTCTTGAGTGAATGCTATAAAAAATTTTGTTTTCACGCATGAAAATGGAAAAGTTGCAAGTATTGCCACTCACATTTGGCACTAACACTAATCATCACTTGCCACTTTTCTAATCCCAAATGCTAACCCGCTTTGTTATTCAACGGACGACGTTTACAGGACGACCACTGCATGGAAAGAGTTCACAGCTCCTGACGGACGCAAGTATTACTACAATAAGGCCACCAAGGTAGGTAGTTCGTCAGCTTCCATGTGATGTCACTGTGATATCGAGCCATGCTGCATGCTGCACGGCGCGCACGTTTTGTCGTGCTCATTTTAAATCGCGATGCACATCGCTGCGCTGCACATCATTACGTGTTGTAAAATGCTTAAAATGAAAAGTGGCTTTGCTGAGGAAGTGGCGATGCGCTGCTGCTTGGAGGGTAAGTCTCGTTGTACAAACATGAGTTGTGATGCCGTGATGCCTTGCGTGCGTGCGTGCAGGAGAGCAAATGGACAATGCCTGACGAGCTGAAAAAGGCGACAGAGGATGCAGGTGTGGCTGCAGGGTATTCCATCCATTGTCTGTCTGTACATCAGAGACACTCCTTATATGTTCTAGGCCACCCCTCCTCTGCAGGGCCCTATTTCTGAAGCACGTGCACGTTAGCTGCCCCCCACTTTAATTCGCAAGTGATTGCAACCCCCTATATTGTGTTTAGATGGACTGCGGCTAAAGGTTCGGATATTGAAGCTGAAGCTTGGATATATATACTGCAGCTAAAGCTTGGGTATTGCTATTTGCTATTTGGTGCATGCATTTCCTCCCCCAATCTCTCATCCGTACCCAAGATGGTTACCCAAGATGGTTACCCAAGTACCGCCTGGTTATAACTAGGGCTGTGCAATGACAGTCTTACGGTACAGACTGTCAACCGTACCGTAATTACGGTGCAAAAAGGCTCTGACTGTGTCCTTGCACAGCCCTAGTTTTAACACGCCTTCTAATCTTCTAAGCCCTTCCCTCAGAATGGCCAGACACATAAGACAGATGCCAGCCCTCAAACCCTTACTTATTGTTTGCCCTCAAACCCTAACTTACTGTTTACCCCCAACGTGCTGCAACTGACTGCAGCCAAGGCCAAGGGCGTGCAAGTGCTGTCCTTGACTGGAGCTGAAGTCAAGCCTGTTGCCTCCCCCATCCCAGAGGTGTGCCATCTGCATGTCAAATTTGTACACTCTACTTTATTGATACCAGTAGACAGCTTACAGCTCGTTTCTACACAAATTGAGGCGACTGCCTTTTTGGCTAATGTAGACCTAATGTTGTATGTCTACTACCAGAAATTTGCACATGAACGTTCTCTTTGCGCAATAGAGCCACGATTCCCTCCAGATTGGTTTAACATACTTGCGCCATGTGCAAAATGACTGCTTGGGTGTGCCAAAAACCAAGCACCCTCAGCCACCTCGTTCTCATCTGTGTGAATGTAGCACATTTATGTGTGTGGGTGACTGATAAAGACATTCAATCTCATTCCAATGCACAGTGCGTGCATGAGTTCCTTGTGTGCAGGTCATTTTAAAACACATTGAAGCTGTGGCAAGCATGCGACTCACAGCCCTATGCCACCCGTTCCATCGTACCATGTGCATACTTACCCTGTCTCACAAACCCTGAGATTCAGCAGCTGTAGCAGGTCTCGCATCTGTCCCCGACCATTTCACACGTATCGTAAGTGTTTATTTGTGCAGATCAACCCTAAAAGACAGAACAGCTGTGGTAGCTCGTGCGTCACGGCCCCATGCCGCCTAGCTTATGCACACTTTATGCATACACACACACTGTGCATGATTCCCGTGTGCATCAGGTGACTCCTGAGATGCAGCAGCGTGCGGCCGCCGCAGCCGCAGCTGCAGCTGCTGCAGTGAAGACGCAGCCCAGCAGCACGCCTAAACGTGAGGAGTCTGTTGAGCTCAGCACCTCAGGGGCCCAGGACTCTGGCCCAAAAATCGAGTTTGCCAACAAGGTGGGGGGTTTATTGGACGAGTGTGGTTGGGCTTGTGAATTGCTGCTGACACTGGCCCAATGATTACGTTTGCCATTGAGGTGGGGCGTTTCTATGGACGAGCTTGGCTTAGGTGTAAGGAGTGTGCGGACAAGAGGAACTTAGGTAGGGGAGCGTGGTGATGTGGGTGTTACGTGCAAAGGCTCTTCTTGTAGGTTCTGCTGAGTCAATTTTGCAATGGCGTTTCTCATTCTATGTCAAACAAAATGAGCTAGGATATGTGTTTTTGCTTTAGCTGACGCTCTCTGCTAGTGTTTGATGTAGTATTATGTGCCTCCTCTATGCATGCTCCCTGCATGCATGCGCACGTGCACACACACACATAGACACAAACAAAAACAAATACACTCTCACAAACACACGCACACACACACAAGTACACTAACACAAACACACATACACACAAACGCAATTACACTCACACGCACACACGCATGCTTACTCGCATAGGCCGATGCCAAGGAGGCATTCAAGGAGCTGCTGGCATCTGTGGGAACGGCCTCTGATTGGACCTGGGAGCAGACCATGCGACTCACAGTCAACGACTACAGGTAGGAGCGTGACCATGTGTGTGGCGGTCTGTTTATTATGAGCAGTGCGTGGTGATCTGTGCATTGTGAGCTAGTGCGTGGTGGTCTGCATTGTGAGCAAGCGCGTGGTGTTGTGTGCATAGTGCGCAAGTGCGTTACTTGTTTGTCATGAGCAAGTGTGTGGTGATGTGTAACCCAGAACACCTTGACATGGGCGAGAGGTTGCATGTAACTTGTCATTGAGCACAATGTAAGGCACCACATCAGAGACACACAAGTATGCATGCACACAGGCGCATATACGCATTTATGTACATTGCACGTGAGTATGCACATGCACTCATGCATACATCCACACACGTCTGTGCTGCGCAGGTACAGCGCCTTGAAGTCCTTGGGAGAGAAGAAGCAGTGCTTCAACGAGTACATCCAGCAGAAACGCAACGAGGAGAAGGAGGAGGAGCGTCGGAAGTTCAAGCTGGTGGGTGCATCCCTGCACTCAACCTATGCGAGTGTGTGTGCGTGTGTTTTAGAGGCCTAGGTTGACAGGCACAGGGACTTGTTTCCAAGTTTTGTGCTGCCAATTTCTGGGTCACAGTGTGATGTAAACAGGCCTCGTTTGGTACTTACACTCAGATATGCACACATACGCACTGATTACAAGATAGAAACATAAACCTCACACAAACATGCGGTACACACGCCACACCTAAACGCAAACAAGCATACACATACACACAAACCTGCTTGACACTACACACACGCATACACATACACACAAACTTGCTCGACAACACACACACAGGCACGCGACGACTTCTTCCACCTCATCCTAGAGTCGCCAGCCTTGAAGACCACACACGGCTTCCGACGAGCTAAGGAGCTGTTTGAGGAGAACCCACGCTGGAAGGTAAATAATGCGCTTCTGTGGTCTTTAAGCTGATGTATGAAGCGGCAAGCAGCGTTTTGACCCACGTCAGCTCAACTGGATGGAACTGAGTGAAAATCGGTGATTTACGAGTTTTAAAGGAGAGAATTAAGGAGGTTATTCTATGAAAAAGAGTTAGATGAGCTGAGGATCACCTGCACCAGGAGCTGACTTTAGTATTGAAAACAGGAAAACGTGACACTTAGTTTGATGGAGAAGGCACAGGCAGAACATGTCGCATCCTTCATGAAACAGGATGCTGCCTCAAAATGAGTGCAGAGGGCATCTGGAGTTATGTCGATGCCTGCGGAGGGACCCTTTTGGAAGGGCAGCAGAGGAATGCCTTGCGCATAGAATTGACAAGCAATTGACCTCCTTGGGTCATAATAGACACTATCTTGGGGTCACTTGCAATCCATAATGTCAATATTTGTCACCTTACAAGAGCAAATCGTTGGATCCACGGTGCAAAATAAGTGTGTGCCCACACAGTGAGCAAGGCCACAGTGAAAGCTCGCCCTATGGTTCTCTTGTTGCCGCTTTCATATTGGCTGAGCCTCTGTTGAGCCTCTGTTGCGTCTCCTCTCTGGCTTGTAACACTCGTGCTTACTTTGAGCATGCATAATGGCAAATACATGAAACACACACGCGCACACGTGTATGCATGTACGTGGGCATGCACACGTGGAAAAATAAGTACGCTGATGCTGTGCCTGAGCACGATAGGCATGAAGTGCTGTTCCTCAAGGCACGGTAAGAGTTCTACCGACACAAACACGTACATTTTCAAACACAGATGCGTATGCACACACCTTTATGTACACACAGGCTGTGCCGGAGCGGGAGCGTGAGGAGCTGTTCCATGAGGCACAGAAAGAAAAGGCTGGGCGTGAGAAAGAGGAGCGGCGCCAGGAGAAGAAGCGACGCACATCTGCATTCCGGGAATTGCTGGAGCGCACGCCTGGGATCAAGGTGAATGTGTGCTGTATGTGTGTGTGCATATGTATGTGAGGGTGTGAGTATGCGTTTGTGGGTGCGTGTGTACGTGTATGTGTTTGGATCAGTGTTTGGGAAGCACACGTACACACTGTGAACGTGAGCGTATGTGTGCCTGTACGTGTGGATGTGTGTGCATGTGTGTATGTGTGTTATTGCATGTTTTCAGGGGGGGGGGTGCACCAGGTTGGTAGGTGTCTATGTCGGTGCTGCAAGAAATAGCATTATGGCGTGACAAGCAGTAAAGGCCGAGGAAAAAGAGGAACGGAATCAGGGACTGCCGCCCACTTCAGGGCAGTTGCTGCAGGAGGGTTTTTGACAAAATGGCACGCATTCTGTGCAGGTACGAGCTGCCGCTTTGTTTACAACCCTTTGTAACCGCGCCCCTCTTCCGCTCTATTTTTCCTGTACGAGTTTAAAATAATCTTTTCTTTAAGGTGCCAAGGTGCCAGCATCTCCAAAGGCCCAAAATTCATCGCGTGCAAAAAAACATTCACATGCACGCACCAACGCACACACATACACTCATGCACACACAGGTATCCAGTGAGTGGCGCAAGGTCTCCAACAAGCTGGAGGGCGAGCCTGAGTTTGACGCGCTGGACAAGCTGGAGAGACTGGAGACCTTCCAGGTAAAAACCATGTTGACATCACACGCAAACAAAATGATGACGGTGATGGAAACAGAGACGTTGATGTCAAACGGCAAAGTATCCACGTCACCAGGCGGATTTTAAATGGCGACGACCCTTTAAGGTTAGGTACAGGCCGTCTGGCCTGACCACGGACTACTAGGCTTTTAGGTACTCTAAACTCTGCATGCCTGCATGCAGCGTGGTTTTCTCCCCTCCTATTGTGCACTTGGGTGTGCTGTGAGTACCTGAGTCTCAGGTAGGTCAAGCTGCAGGAGACACGCACACACAAACACACACGGACACATCTGTGTCCGTACAATGCGCTGTGCAGTGGTGCCTGTCAAGCCTCATCCTCACAGACATGCAACCTGTCCAGCCCGTCAAGCACAATCTATCTTGCGTGTGGTAATCAAAGCACGCCGTGCATGCTGGGCATGTACCATATGCTGAACAAGAAGCCAAAGAGGTCCAGCTTCTAGGGTTAGCGGCAGTTGCACTTTACGTTTCAGAATTTTTTCAATTTCAGGGCCAGCGTATCCAGCTGTGTCACTGCTGCCTCTTTGGTCATTGCTTCCAGGAGTACATAAAGGAGCTGGAGCGCAAAGAGAAGGAGGAGAAGGAACGCATCAAGGAGGAGGGGCGGCGGGCGGAGCGCAAAAACCGGGAGATGTTCAAGTCCCTGCTGGCACTGCACAGGTGTGTGTATGCGCGCGTATGAGTGTATATGTGTGTGTGCGTATGAGTGTATGTAAGTTTGCGTGTTGCAACTGTGTCGATTACCTGTTACCATGGCACAAAATGAATTGTGTGTGCGTATGTGTGTGTAAGTTCGCGCGTCGCAAGTGTGTTGATTACCTGATACCATGGCACAAAATAAATTGAATGATTGGTGTGGCGAACAGGTGTGTCTGTGTGGTTCACTTTGCTGCCAGCCTGTATGTCCATTTTTGTATATTTTAATGCTCGAAACTGACTTGCTTGTTCTTTTGTTTGTGCACTGCAGGGAGCTCGGACTGATCACGATCAAGACGCGCTGGAAAGAGTATGCACCAGTTGTGAAGACAGAAGAGGCATACCTAGCGGTGAGTGCTAATTGCTTGCGTGTTTGGAAAGTCCTCATGTGTGTTGGAATATGCTTAGCATGTTGGTTATACCTGTGAGATGGCTCCCTGCGGCGAGTCCATTTGTTTGCATGTTTTGCAATGCATGCACGGTGTGGTGCGGCGCAAAGGTTGCTTGCTTCTACACGCACAAAAAAGCCTTTGCCTGTGTTAGAATTGAAATCTGAAAGGCGCTCGTGCGATACATCTTTTGAGGCTGGTCCAACTATGTCGAACGCAATTCGCTTTTGCCACTATCACTCTATGTTCATGCTTTTCTGGGTGTCTTGGGAGGTGAACCTGAGGGACAGCATGCTTGCCATTTTCTATGAAGGTGATCCAGCTATGTTGATCTTTTTGCCACACTATTTGGGTTGCGTGTATCTCTGATTGGAACACAACCAAGAGGGCAGCAGACATGCCATGGCTGTTGCAGGTGTTCAGAGTACAATCAATCGAAAGTCACACTTAGTGTTGCGTGTGCGTCTGCTCAGGTGGAACGCAACCGAGAGGGCAGCAGGCCTAAGGAGCTGTTTGACGACCTCATCGAAGACATGGAGGGGGAGTACGAGAAGGCCAAGGTGCGCTGCTGTGCATGATGTAGCAGGGGCAACCATTTGCTGCATTTGTGCATGTGTCTCGTTGCCCTCATCGATGGCACTGAAGAGAGCGCAGAGTGCAGAAAGGCTAAGGTGCGCTGATGGGTATTTAGTGTTGCTGAGGCAACAAATGTGATGGAGGTGAGCATGTGCTAATGGGATTTGCCTCGTTGAGGGTGTGCAGAGAAACCATGTGTTGTGCTGCTCACCACTGCTGGCTGCAAAAAGGGGTTTGGCCTGTGATTTTTGACTTGTGTGTGTGTGCGCGTGTACGCATGTGTGTGTGTGTGCGTGTACGCATGTGTGTGTGTGTGCGCGTGTACGCATGTGTGTGCATGTGTGTAAATGCACACAAGCTTACCCAGACGACACTCTGTTGCGAATCACTGGGAGGCGTAAAAAGCAAAGACCATTGACACCATTAGTGGTGCTCATAGTGGTGCTCATGGTAAATCATCTGCAGGGTACGCTGCGTGACCTGGTGAAGGAGTTCAGCATGCCAGTGACCTCCACACTGCTGTACGAGGATTGGAAGCCTGCCTTGGAAGAGAAGGCTGGAGAGCGGTTGTCCAAGATTGAGGAGAGCTTCCTGTGAGTGTGACCTGTGTTTAAAGTTGTATTTGCATTGTGTGTTTGTCTGTTTGGGGCCCCTCAGGCAAACAACGCGCTGGTCCTGCTTTTTGCTGCTATGGTGGAAGTACCCATGCGGGCACACACACACACACACACACACACACACACACACACACACACACACACACACACACACACGCTGGCACAGACACA
>Ga0307951_1000472_pt1 | contig 23129 bp, 34 predicted proteins | sample OrgLakmetagen374_FD_201842 | JGI IMG/M metagenome (GOLD analysis project Ga0307951, IMG submission 201842) | Saline water microbial communities from Organic Lake, Antarctica - #374 | ecosystem: Environmental > Aquatic > Non-marine Saline and Alkaline > Saline | place: Antarctica: Organic Lake... | reverse complement strand
GTGCTGCTGAGGTGCTGCTGGTCTCCCTCAGTTGCCCCCTGCCACTCCTAAGAACCCACCCCCCTTCATTGCTAGTCTGTTGCATTTTTGTTTTTGCGGGGATGTGAGCAACCAGTACAGCATCCGGACAGTTGGAGGTATAAACCTATTTTTGTCTGAGAAGCGGGGTGGAAAGAGCCACTTATAATCCTGGTTTCAGTTGTATTGGGAAACTGAAGATTTTGCATAGCCAGTCGTTCGCTGCTACCTATATCCATGCAGACAAAGCAGGATCCTAGGGAGCCTGTCTCGCTGATGGCTTTGAAGATCATACTGCATGCTAAGTTAAGTCTTTCAGAGATCATATTTCTTATTTGTGTGCGTTGGCATCTAGGAAGGATAAGCAGGGCACCGTCTAGTTGAGGGCAGAGGGGGCAATTTAGGCTTGTTCAGTGCTTAAACCATACCGCATGCTTTTGGTTGTACAGGGTTCCTGTTCTGTACTTCATATTGATGCACTTGGTTTTACAGGGACATAGGATGTTGTTAGATAAGCGTTGCTAGCGGCTCCATTGGCAGTGCCATTTTTGTTAAGGAGGGTCTTGTAGTATTCATGGGAGTTTGTTACAGTATTGGCATTTCCTAGTTTGTGGAGGGGGTGCATGTGTGTTTGCAGGGCATAATGATAATTGGATAGGTACCAAAGCCTTGAGGTAGGTGACTGGGCGATATTTGGGTGGTTCTGTATGATTCGACGTTATTCATATTCTTTTGCAAGCCAGTGAATAAGACCAAATCCCCCTCCTCTTTACACTCGGAATTCATTTTGGTGCAGGCTGAGACCACCACAAAAGCCCATCAGCTGCCGGATACCCCCTATCGTGTAGCGTAGCGGCCCAAAATGGTTAAATGGATGAATGAGCGATAAGTAAATCATGCTTTACTTATGCATGTACATTCGCCCCACCCTCAAGTGCTTGCGTCCTCGTAAGCATATCACAACCCCCTAAACCTTTATTTTTTGTTTTTTACATGATAGTGGCTTTCGATTTAGATGGATTCCACTTGGAGCGGCGAATTGTATTGCGTGCGCAAAAACACCGTTATTGCGGGCAGACTCGAACCGAGGACCTTGGCTTCGATACCAAATGTAGCGTAGCGGCCCAAAATGGTTAACCGGATGAACGAGCGATAAGTAAATCGTACATTACATATGCATGTTACATATTGTAACCATTGTGACCTCCAAGTGATAGGATGTTCCTTAGAACGGCTTAACTGTACACCGTAGGCTCCCCAAAATTCCACGGATATGTATCAGCGCAAACCTAAGAGGCACCACAGAGACACACAATCAAGTCCTATTTGATGATGCGCAGCAAGAGCGCTCACTGGAACTCAAGGCTCCTAACCGAAGGGAGTGAACCTTCACAAACGGGAGTTGTTATAAATAGAGTGGCTCTCAGTCAATTGGGGCTGGAGCGTACTTATCCAATAAATGTTATTACAGTGAATCCCTAAGGCACAAGCATTATAAAAATAACATAATAGAGCCGAGCAAGCGGGAATTGTTGCTGCTCTATTCCAGGAAGATATATTGCAACAGACAGTGATGCTGGCGCACTGTAGCAAATAAGAAGCAGCATCCTTTCAGCACCCCCATCATGGAGCTGCACAAACACTTCAAATTGCTAGATCGTGCACCACATCCAACAAACTAAAGATACGGTCTATATCTACAAGGTGGAAACCTATGCTGGCATCCTAAGGAACAAGTGCACTGATGCCACAGCAAAATGCTCTACAGAAATTTGAAGAAAGTGGTCGCCTACCAGAAACTCTCTAACACCTGCCAACCAGCACCGCCAGCAGAAAGGCTCTCCAATTTTCCAAACCTTGATGCTGTAAAAGCACACGTGCACGGTAAACACAGACTAGGCCCTGAATCAAAAAGGGTTATAGGCCATCAGTCCACAAAATGCTACACAAAATACCAAGAACTGATCAAGGAGGGCATTGATTGTCGAGGAAGACATAACTCATTTTGAAAGAATGCAAGTGTCACCTGGAGAAATGGAAATTTTCATGCTCTGCAGCATTGGTTTGATTTACAACCAAAAGCGTTCAGTACAACAATATAAAACGCCCACCAATCTGCCCCATCTGCCAAAGGCTAGCTGGCACCAACCGCGTGCTTTAGGCTTGCAGCCTTCCATAATTAATAAAATGATAGTAAGAAGGCGAAACATTGCTGGACAAATGATTATAAAAGAAATCCAGCAAGGTACACCGGGAGCTGGCCCGCTAGCACAAGCAGCCGTAAACAAAGTATCTTACACCTCCTGCTGAGTTGCATCTGGGAATGATCCATTTCCCTGCAGGTCCCTCATCTTCCTTGAATACAACGCAGCTCCACTCTGAGCACAAGGTCTGGCTACCTCAGGAGGCTTGCAAGCAGGATATGCATCCTGCTTCAGGCTTGCATGTGCTCTTATGGCTCCTCCTGCTCACACACATTACTAAAATTATCATGCACTACACTAAACAACTTCACGGTGGTGCACGCCTTCCTAGACTGCAGCTGCCCGTGCACGCTCTGTTCACCGTCATATGTCACGTACACTGCCCTCAATCAGCCTACTTGCACCTGGTGTGCCATTGCTATGATGCTGCCAATTTCCTCATAAGTAAAGAAAAGAAGTACAGAAATCTTCAGCAAAACAGCGACACAAAGAATTATGTTCACGCTGCCTTCCTTCAGGCTGCTGCCCACGTTTTCTACATGTTAAAGACTATAACACATGAGCACATGAGTTTCAACCAGAAAGGCCACCGCTAATGCCGCTGTCTCACATCTTATGCGCAAAAGATCTTCACATGGAAGCTTTTACAAAAGCACAATTACCCTCAGGAGAACGTACAAATCCATTCCGGTCGAAAGGGGAACCATACAAGGAGACACCCTTTACCTCTTCTGTTTCTAATCTTTAAGAAGCTACTTCTACGGTGGCTCCATGTAGGAGGAAGAGGATGTGAGCATGGATGTACAAAGGACATGCAACCCCAAACAGACCTAAATCGCCTTAGCCAATAGAATTAGCAGCAGAGCCTTTGCTGATGACCTCATCTGTCTTTGCACCAAAATAGCAGATCTCCGTGCACAAGCAGAAAAGCTATCCCTTTACTTGGACTGGGCAGCCCTCATTGTCTCAGGGAAGAAGACAAAGGTGATAGGCTTAATCCACAATGCAGACGATTACGGGAACATAAAGAAGACCTATTAAAGATCAAATAAAATTGTGGTCCAATGGCAAGCCACACATTTCATTTTCTCCAATGAGCCTTTTGCATATCTAGCTAGGAGTACAGCTCACCATAAATCTGATTTGGAAGCGCACACATCCACCCGACAGGATATCTCAAGGGAAGGCTTGAGGGCTCAAGCGCATCACAATCCTCTTCCAGGCAAATCCATGACGTCATTCATAATTCATAAGGCTAGCTATCATACCAGGCCTGGCATATTATTTTCCTGTGACGCCATGCACAGCTGTAGAACTTGATTTCCAAAGTGAGGGACCAAATGATTGCTCGTGTGCTAGTCATTGCCACGCCAGAGAGCGAAACATGGCTGGTCAACAGCCAACATGGGAATTTGCAAAGATGATCAGCTCTCCAACCCTAACTATATTAATTTGGCTGAAGAGTACGAGACAAGTTAACCTCTGGCATGAGAATTGAACCCGCATACAAAAAACAATATGGACACAGCCTGGTCCGGAAAGGATTGGAGGTTCCCACAGGTGTACTCGCTCCCCATTGGCGGTAGCGATTATTTTCTTGACCCATGTGTGCACAAGTCTACAGAAAACAGGCCACCGATTGGCCCCATTTTAATTTTATTATGTTCGTTTTGGTACTCAACTCTGAGAGCAAAAACCAGGCTGAAACTCGTAGCAGGTATGGAGCTACACATTTTCTGTCTTTTTCTCCTGTGTAGTGCCTCCCACTCGCCGGAAATTCCAGTACCATTTGACATTTATAATGCTTATGGGTGTAAAGTACGCGTTGGGTCCACGTAGCCCCCATAATGCCGAATTTCCAGTAAATGTCAATGGTTTAGTATGAAATCAAGGTACTATTGACAATGGCTACACGCCGAGTTACACTTATATGACAAAGAATGTAGATAATATAATTATGTTGTTTCCAGTTCGACGTAGGCAACAGAACCCCCCTGAGTTTAACCGATGCTCTGCATCCTCTTTGTGAGCATTTGCGCACCTAGTTTCTTTCCTATTGCCCTTGCCCAAGGCCTGTCAGCTGCCAACTGCTCCCGGGAGGACAGTAGGACAGCGCGCCATGTGCTGCAGCAGGTGGGGAGGCGAAATGTAGGTCAGCCATGCCCTTCTATTTGACACCTGTTTGAGAACTGGGTCTTTCCTGGGATTCTTTTGCAGTATCTATTCAGGCATCTAGGGGACAGCGCAGGCCACCTGCCCCAAGAATGCCCTCTGCATCCAGGCCTGGACATGTTCAGCGAGCATGAGAGACACAAGTACCGAAAAAACAAGGACCAGCACAAGTGTGGCTACTGTGGGAAGGTGTGCAGCTCTGCATTGGTCACAAACTCCCACATGATGCGCACGGCAACAGCCCAGATGCATTGGGTCTCAATGAAGCAAATCAGCTGTTCAAGACATCAAAGGGCCATAAAATAGTGATGACGTAATTCCAATGTATTTCAAGTGTCAGGGTTCCAAGGTGCAATCACGCGTCAAACCTGCTGCACCACCTCCTTTCTCACCCTCCAACGTACACAGGTGTTCAGAGCTGAGCCCTACTTGGACAAGCATCTGCAGAAGAAGCATGCGGACCTCATACCACAGGTACGCTCGGACTCAGATGTTTAAGTGTGCTAGATATATGTTCTCACATGCACCTCAAAGGATTTAATTGCTGCCTGTTCTTGCTTTGCTTACTATATTTTGGTTCTTGCAAGAGATCAGCATCAAAAGTTGAAAAACTTAATATCTCATGCTCAAACTGCTACACGCAAGGCAACCTACTCTTATTTCAGGCCGCCTCCTCCTGCCTAGCAGACTACTGTGATTCACTGCACTGTGAATGGTTTAAGCTGCGGCACCTACAAGCCAACAGCAAGGCGCAGATCGCGTCCAAGCGTGCGCAGCTAGGCACACAGTGTGTGCCATTTACCGCTGCCCTTGCACGCCAAAGCTGCCATGACCTCGCAGACAAGTAAGAGCATCGCGCGTGCAGCCCAATGTGATTCATGCAAAGCTGAGCCAAGCACACCATTAATGGTTACAATGGTTACAATTGGGGGTGACCTTCAGCCAGGTTGTTTGGCTGATCGGCTGCTGACTGGTCTCGGCCAGCCACAAATAAATCCATAAGCTCAGAAAGAAAAAGAAAAAGTCTATTGTTCTGCTGAGAAAGGAAATCATGAACAAGTTGGTTGTTGACTAGTTGCAGCAAAAAGGGTTGGGTTGCTGAAAAGTCCTCAAAAAAAGGCGTAAACAGGAAGGAAAAGTGTTTCCTCAGCTCACAAACTCGATGGTCTTGGCAAATTAAAAGAGCATGCACCTCTCACGATGTTAAGGTTTCAGACCATTAGTCCAGTAAGTGCTACACATACTACCAAGAACTGATCAAGGAAGGCATCAGTACCTCATTTCGGAAATATGCAAGTGTCACCTCTGGAGAGAAGAAGAATGTCATGCTCTGCCGCACAGATATTTGATATACAACCAAAAGCGTGCCGCTCAGTGCAACCATATAGAAGGCCCACCAATCTGCCCCATCTGCCAGAAGCTAGATGGCACCTACCACATGCTGCCAGGCTGCAGTCATCCCATTATAAATGAAGTGATTATTAACAGGCACAACGCTGCTGGGCAAATGGTTATAAAAGCGTTCCGACAAGGTACACAGGGTGCATGTCTGCTAGCACAAGCAGACGTAGGCAGTCGTGGAAAAATGGTACAACAACGCATCATACGCCCTTCAGAAGAGACATAGATAGGAATGATCCCAACCTGGCTAATACCTTCCAATTTCTATGCACAACAGCGGCAGAAACTTAGATAGAAAGCTAGATGCAATCATGGTTTTTCCGACCCAGCAACCACACCCCAAACGAAACCCAACAAACAGTATCAAAATAGGCCTGCCAATAATGCAAGAAAAGTCGCCCGTGATAAGCTAGCAGATGGCGCTGCCAATCCATCCCCCCTAATTATGAAACCAAAAGACATACATACAAACAAACAAACGTGATATATAATCGAATGAAATAAGTACTGTGTAGACGTACAACAAGCAGAAAAGGCACGTATAACAAGCAGAAAAGGCGCGAGAACAGCATAAGCTTGCTAATGCCTCGCTTACTCGGACACCATCAAATCCTTCACACCATCCTGCTATGAGCAACAGGCACCATCTGCAGCAGCCACACAAGAAACCCACTCCACAGCCTCGGAGTTACTGGTCTACATCATGCCACAGCACTCATGAGAAAATTAAGCATACATGCAATCAGATCCGCAACAAAAATCATACAGATGAGACGAGGCATCGAACACAACCCCCACAAATATCCGAGCAAGACTCCTGCTGGTGTGCAGGCTTCTGCATCCCAACCACCCGATCCCCACTGATGTACTTCTCTTATTTTCTTATTTGTATTATTAAGGTGGGATGTTGTGTGTCTCTGCATCCATTGGATGGTGCAGAACACAAAACAACATCCTTTTTAATCCGTGTCGGTGGTATTTACACTATCTGCGTCTTTTCTTTCTTTTACGCTCCTGCTTAAGGTGATCTCCATTCAGGCTGCTCCCAAACTGGATAGGAAACAGCACCGATGCCTTTCACAACACCTGCCCCAACCCACACTTTTTGGTAACCGCACACATACAGAACAGCTGAGATACAAGCTGTACAGGAAGATCAAGGAGTGCTTGCCGCGTGCGGTCAGCAGCTTCTTTCAGAAAGGGCAGCTAGCAATCACAGCAGCAGACCCAGTAGCAGCAAGGAACGGAGCAGCAGTAGCAGCAGTTTACCCTGCCTGGAGGCACATCGTGGTTGGTGCAGATGGCCTCCACATGGACAGCTGCATCAATCTAGACTGTGTCACATCCTTCACAGATGAGGTGTTGGGTGCCCAGCAGCAGCAGCAGCAGCAGCAACGGTTCCAGCCGCAACACTACATGGGCAGAAACAACGCACCGCCCCCTCGCTCAGCAGTATCATCAGCAATACCAACCTCCTCTTCCCCAGCAACAATACCAAACCCACCACCCAAAGCAGCCCTCTCAGCAGCAGCAGCAACAGCAGCAGCAGCAGCAGCCCAACCCCACCACACCCAGCAAAACCCTAAGCAACAGCAGCAGCAAATCAAAACCCACCGCCCCCAGCAGCCCCCTCAGCAGCAAGTCCAAGCTTACTCACAACCTTCACCCCCTGTCCACATATCCCTCACAGCCCACAAGCCCACAAGCCCTCGATACAACGAGGCCACCATGACAGGAGTCGTTGCTCCCGTCCGTGTCAGAGATCCAACGCCCTCTGGCGAAACCCTAGACGCCAAGCATAGAAGTGCCACAAACAACGTGAAAGAGGGAGTAAATGGTGCTAAGCACTAGGAAGGAGGCTGGCCTGGCAATGCGCCATGTGCCAGTTGAGAAAGTGGTGTTCTACGTGAGCATGTGGCAACGTATCCGTACCTGTAGCCTCACAAATGGCTTTACCGTGTGTGCAATACAAGGCTTTAAATTCTGGATAGAGCACACACACAGGACCCTAAAATTGTGCTGATGCACCCAGGGAAGAGCTGATCTCCTGGGGTGCAAGCTGAGTGCAAGACTTGCAAAAACAAGGTAAAACCAGCTCGAATGGACACCACAAGCGTGATCCTGGGGGTTGAAAACATGGGATAACGTGCGTGCTACGCATCCATCGCGTCTGTGCGCGTCGTTATGAGCACCGTGCTGTGCGTGCTGTAAATTGAGGATGCTATCGCACACACAGGATGAATGACGCACAAATGACGCTTTGTGTGTGTTCCTGGGAGTCGAAAACATGGCCTAGGGCGAGTGGGAGGTACTGGGGGGGACATTTGTGTTGTCTTACCATGCAAGCGCGCGCGCGACAAGAAGCAAAAAGCGACTCATAGACGAGGACGAGGGCAAGGCCGCACGCACGCACGCAAACACACACACAATGCTGTCTAGACTACTTAGATTAATGTCGATGGTCCTGTGTGTGACATAAAGCTTGAACTCCTTTGTGGACATATTGCACAGCATCACATTGCAGTGTTGGTGGAGACTAGAACAAACGACGCACTTCCTACTTACACTGTATCATCTCCCTATCCCTACAACCATGATTGGCTGCTAAGGCAATGGGAGTTGCTGTTCTCATAGACCAAAGCATTTATGACTCTGGCACTGTTTGGCACGTTTCTAAGCAGATTCAAGCTACGTGGCTGAAGTGTGCAGGGCAGGCTTTCAACGTTCCTGGTAATGTAGCATTGGGCGCTGTTTTTCTAAACCCTAAAACAGATAAAAGGAGCAACAGTGACATTACGGAGAGTTTGCACATTTCTTTGACGAGGTCACCACTGCTTCTCTTAACTTTGCTAACGCATGAATGATGGGTGATTTCAACGCACACATAGGTGATCTCTCTCAGTTTACCGACGAGCACTACGACATTCAAGATGACTTCAATTGCTTACAACATGCTCGTCTCACCTGCTGCACATCGGTAAATCGTGCTGGTAAGCTGTTCCTTGACATTTCTGCCGCTGGTTTTTACATGCTCACTACTGGTAGAGGTAAGGGAGACTCTGGACAGGCCACATTTGTGGGCTATCAAGGCAGACACAGAAGTAGACCTGATCACATCCTCGCGACTCCCAACTTTTACCATAAAATGATGAGCACTGATATTCAACCTACCAACGAGCAAATCGCTGATCATTGCAGTATCACAGCATGTTTCAGAATAAAACAGGGTGGTTTGACAGGAGCTGATTTGAATCTTAAGCCTCAGCATGTGTGTCACAGTGGCTGTTTTAAGCACATTTTGAGGTGGGATCCTGACAAAGCACTTCAATGTGCTGAGCATCTTTAAAACAATACAGAAGGCCACAATTATTTGATGCAGGCTATTGAAAAAAAGGACAGAGACGCAGCTAACAATAATTTACGGGCTATGATCATTTCAGCCGCTTGCAATTCTGGTATGGGGAAGTTTTTGCCGTGCGTTTTTTATGGAAGCATTAAAGGGTGGGGGCTGGAGCCAGAAATGCTCCTTGGTTTGATGATGTATGCAGGAGAAAGAGAAGGAATTTTTATGCCCTTTGAGTTTGAGGGACGGTAGAGATGATTTGCAGGATACAAAGAAAGATCACAGAAAGCATACGCGGAGGGTTGCACGCAATTTCTCAAAACAACAGACTGCTATTTTTTTGAACAAGTTGAGCAAAAAGGGTCCAGCCATTTACGACATGCTGAAACAAAGGATAACCTGTCCATCCCCTGCCTGTGTCTACAGATGCTTGGAATACCCACCTTCTTTCACATTTCAGTGCTAAATCACCTCCTAAACCTCCTGATACACTAAACAGGAATTCAAGGCACATAGATGCACGGGCTTCAGCTGTCCCTTTGGGTTGTGGTCGTATTTCACAAGGTATGAACAGAACTGCCGATGCCTTTGACTGTCCAAGTCTCGCTGTTATGACGTGCCTGGTCTCTAATTTTTTGGGTAAGATGTCTCACTCAATCCTCTTCTTCACCTGGGTTTGATAAATTCTAATCTCCTTTTCTGAAATACGAATGAGAAAGATATGAGAAAGATATGAGAAGATAAAAATGTGATTGTTCCTTACCTGGCCAACCTCTTTCATGTTGCTTTGAGTGAGAAACGTATTCCTGCTTGCTGGAAAAAAGCCAAGATCTCCCCCCTTTACAAAAAAGGCTCTAAGCTTAATCGCAACAACTACCGCTTGGCTGTGAGTGGGACTTTGTATAGACTGCACGTCAACGTTTTGAGAGAACTGGTGACCTAGTGGTGTGTTGAAAACCGAAAAGTTCCTGACACGCAATTTGGCTTCTATCCAGACCGTAGCACGATCCAGACTGTGCTTATCTTAAGGCACTTAGTCCACGCTGCCAAACAGGTTAAACCAAAGGATTATTCCCACCTTCACACGGCCTTTATTGATTTTAAACAAGCGTATGACACTATTGACAGACCACACCTTTGGGATCATTTAAGTAATATCAGGATGCCCACTCACCTTGTCAATGTTATTTAAACAAATGTACGATGGAGACGAGTATGTTTTGATTATGGTGGCAAAACTACCATTACCAACAATTCTGCTGTGCCTTTAAGAAGTGCTAAACAAGGTTGTACTTTATCCCCTCTCCTCCTTTCCCTTTTTATAAACGATGTGGATGATGAGTTTGGAAGTGGCTTTGTGGGTGCTGCTACAGGGACCGAGGGCTTGAGAGTAACTCACATGCTTTATGCTGATGACCTGACCCTCACAGCTAATGACCCAGTCCTTTTGCAGAAAGTGTTGAGACGTCTGAAATCAGACACTACCAGGAAAGGACGTACAGTCAATGTGCAGAAATCTTATACAGTTAATTTTAATGTGTACCAAAATTATGCAGTTCCTGCTTTTCGTCTCTACAATCAGGAGCTTGAAGAAAGATTCTTTCAGAGGGGGTCAACTGAGCAAATGTCCTGAAATGTGACTTTTTTTATGCAAATCATGTTTGAATGATACAACTAGATGGTTCATGAAGTTTGGGGCCAAAAGGACCACCCCAGTGGTCTGGACAGAAATACAGTTCAAATTTTGGCACTGAGTTTCCACATTACAGGCCACCACGCCCCAACCAGGGCCTCTTTTTATCCCAAAACAAGACAGGAGGGCTTACTTTATGATACCAAATCATCCTAGGGTTTGAAAAGTATATTTGGTGAAGGTTGATTTTCCACCTTTTTGGCACCCCTTTTGCTGATTTTCTCATCATAATCTCATCATTATGGAAATGGGCCAAAATGGGGTATCTAGCCAAGTACTGCTCCGTTTTGCCCCATTTGTTGCTATATTTTTTTTTAGAGATGTAGATGATTCATATAAAATGACACAAATCAGGTCAGTGGGTGGTGAGATATGAGAGAATGATGGTGAAAAATAGGGTTCACGCCGCAGGCAATTAGACATGCATTGGTCACGCACCATACCATACCATACTCAATTCACATTTCAAAACCACCCCTGTTTGGGGCCTCAGATGACCACCTCTGAGATTCTTTTACCTACCTGGGAATGTTGTTTGATAAGCACATGGACCTACTGGACCTACACCATGCTGCATCCCATGCTTTGAGGCCTTTTAATGTAGCTATACGCAGAGTGGAAGAGTTTGGTTTTGACAAAAGGATTTCTGACAGGCCTCATGCGATGTTGTGGCTTTTCAAGACATATGCGTTGTCAGCTGGCATGTATGCCAGTCAGATTTGCTTTACACAATTTGCTTCTGGAGCACGACAATGTTTTCGCAATCCTTTGCAGGTCGCACACATGGCGTTTTCAAAAAAAAACTTAAAAGCTAAATCTACTTCTGCAAACTGGTGAGTGCTTTGAGAATGCGCACAGGAACCCTTGCAATTTTACTGGTTCAGGTCAGCTGTAAAATTATGAAACAGGATGGTTGATTCAAACAGTAATACTTTACGCGATGTTGTAAAAGCAGATATTTTCCTTGGGAGTTCTGGTGCTTCTAATTGTTGGACTAGACAGATGAAGGATGCCTTAAATGATTTGCAGAATGGCACTATACTAGCATACAAAATCGACTTTTTACATTACAGGAAGCTGAATATTTTAAATTTGCGCATAGGCTTGACATTCATGCATCAGGCAGTCTGGAGAGAGGCACATGGTAAGACCTTGCTTTTGTTGAAAAAATCCTGTGGCTCATCACAAATATTTTGCTTTGCTTGAGAAACCGGTTTCTGATGCACGTGCACCATTTGTCTTGCCGGAGTATTTGAAGATGGTGCTGAGCAAAAATGTCATGAGGAACGTAGCTCGATTCAGGATTCGAGGACATGGGTTGAAGCGTGAAACTGGTTTATATTGGGTTTATATATGGCCTCCTGAAAAGGGGAGTCCGGACAAGAGTGCACGTGTTAGAAATTTGTGTAAGGGGATGTCCAAGATGAGAAACACGTATTTTTTCTTGTGTGGGCACCAAACATTTATGGCACCAGTTCAACCATTAATTTTAAGAGAGAGAGAGAGAGAGAGAGAGAGAGAGAGATAGATAGATAGAGAGAGCGAGCCCTTAAACATGTGTTTAAGGTAGCGCTGTTTAAAATGATTTAATTTTGATATAGTAAAAGCAAGGAAGCTGCAAAGTTGCAGAACATTACAAAAACATACACACTCTCACGCACAAACATACACGCATGTGCACACTCGCACACTCGCACACACAAACATACATACATACATACACGCACACACACATACACACATACACACACACGGAGTATTTAGTTTGCAATACTTTAAAAACGAGCAAGGCATGACGAACATGAAATTAAATTGTTGAAACAAAACACAGCAGAACGGTTCCATGCAGGAGTGGTGGTCCTTTAGTGTGGAAGCAGAGTGATCAGTGCATAGACGCGGGGTCTGTGATTGGTTTGCGGTCCATTCCGCGCAAGGCCTCCATTGCAGCAGCACGCAAATGGGGCAACAAGCTAGCATTGTACGTCATCTGCAATGTCAAATTGAGAATCAATGTGCGTGTTCGTGACAGGGCATGGGAGAATTGGGTGTGCATTGATCTAAAAGACATTTCCTTTATGGAAAAAAGGCACCACAAGGCACAACTGCTGGTACTTGGAAATCAGACCTAGCTTACCTGTTTCAGTAAGTCAATGGTGCGCACGAGTAGGCGTGCCACGTCACCGTCGTCCAAGGAGCTGTCAGTCATGATCTGTGAAGCACAGCACAGCACAGCACATGAGTGTTAAGGCGCGCAGATGCACAGGTGCATCGTGATCACACACATACACACACACATAGACCCACACGCCGCCTTCTTCATATACCCAGCCTGCCAAAATGATTGAGAATACAACAACATGGCCAGATGAGGGACGAAACAACAAGGAGGGGTAGGCACAAGGTGCATGCAATTGTGCTTCGCATACTAAATGATCCACATATGCACGCACACAATTGTGCCTATGTGGCATTTGCAGCCCAGGTCCAAATGCACAGGCATACACACACACACACACGCACACACACACAAACACACACACACCAGCAAACGCACATATGCACATATGCACAACACGTACTTGCACACACATATTCATGCACACACGCACATAAACATGCACACACGCATACACGTAGACCAAAACACACATACCGTATAGGCGGTATATCACCGCGTATTGCGAGCGTTTCTGAGCCCCTCGCGGTGTGTTGGGAGCAATTTAAATAACTAAGTTACAAGGGCCTCGCCAAGTTCGCATTGGAATTAAATAAAACTATTCTAAGCATGTACGGGAGCAGGCCGGGAAAGCCTCCTAAGCCGCCCCTCAAGGCCGCCAAGGGGGACAGATTGCTTGGGAGGCCCTCTCTTCGAGGAAGGACACGGACAAGGAGGAAGGACATGGAAAAGGAGGAAAGGCGCTTCAACACCTTCACATGCGCATGCACGCACACGTACACGCGCGCACACACACACACACACAAGTACACAACGCACGCACACGCGTACATACACAACCGTATACACACGCATGCACGTACACAACGCACGCACGCACACACGTACGCGCACGCACACACACGTACGCGCATGCACACACGCGCACGCACGTGCATGCACGCACACATGGGCACGCACGCACACCTATGCGTGCACACACGTACCCGCACGCACACACACATGTATGCGCACGCACACACGTACGCATACACACGTATGCGCGCACACACACAACACTTACACACGCACGAACAAGTACACAACGCACGCACACACGTACGTACACAACCGTATACACACGCATGCACGTACATAACGCACGCACACACGTATGTGCACGCACACACACACATACGCGCACACACGTACGTACAGGCATGCACGCACACATGCGCACGCACGCACACGTACGCGCACGTGCGTACTCGTGCACGTGCAGCTCAGAGGGCCAAAGGACCTCGCATAGACCGCATTGGGGTAAATAATTAGATTGTGTGCCCCTTGCATAGCTCGCGTTGGGGTTTTATTCAAAATTGCATTGGTTACAATCGCCTGTCGGTACACACACCTGGGCCCACGTGGCTCCTGCAGCCCAGGCCTCCACTATGCCCGCGAACCGCAGGTCAAGGAGCAGCGAGTCATTCCAGCTGCTCAGCCCTGCGTCACTCTGCAGCTCAGCCATGAGGCAGCGCTGGTCCTCAAGAGCATCAACCACTTCCACCACCTGGGAAATGTCATGTGCGTGCAAGTTCACGGGCGCGTAATCTCACGTGTGTGTGTGTGTGTGTGTGTGTGTGTGTTTGTGTACGTGTGTGCATGCACATTATGATGCTGCATTTCTTCCTCAGGTTTTCCTCCCCAAACAGACCCCAACAACACACATTTGCCACAATCAGCCCCCCTTACTGGTTCAGCAATTTCAGTGCTTCCACGACACCACAAGAAGCACGTACCTTGGGAGACGCCGGGTACGCCACCCAGTTCACGTTGGGTCGTTTCAGGACCTCCCCAGTGAGGATGGCGCCTAGCAGACCTGCTAGCTGGGGGCCGGTCAAGCCAAACACAGCTTGGTGGGTGAGCACCAGGGCAAGCCACAACTCATTGTTGCCCTGTTGTTGTAGTTTGAGTTTGTGTGGGTTGTGTGTGTGTGTTGGTGGATGTTAATGTGCACCTACGTGTGTGTATGTGTGTGTGTGCGTGTGTGTGTGTTTTTGTGTTTGAGTGGCCTGCATCACTGGAGCATGTAATAACCAGAGGCCAGCTTGCACCTAGCGCAGCAAGAAACCAGGGTTGCTGACGGATTATTTAGCTACAGCTCGCTGCGCACCTGGATGTTTCGAGCGACGAGCCCTAGAGGCAGGACACGCAGCGTACCAGCCTCCAGGGCCCCCATCGTGATCAACACCTCCACCACGTCCTGGAATTTGACATGAGCGTGTGTGTGTGTGTGTGTGTGACGGTTCTAACAAAGTGGGAATGCTAGCCAAGGGGACGCTTGTGCAAACTACAAAGAGCATGCGCCAGTCTCCAAAGGCCCCCACCACAACAACCACACTGTATGTTGTTTGTTTTTCTCCTGGACTTTGGACCATAGTGTGCCGCAGGTTTCACGAGACCTGATCAGAGTCTTGAAGTCTCTTGGCCTTTGTTTCAAAGCACACACACACACACACACACGCACACACACAAAACACACACACCGTGAACGAGCGCCACGTGTTCTCCTCTGCTGCCCTGATGCTCACACGCAGCTTGTCTGCTTGCCTGGTCAAGCTCTTGGCCTTATTAAGCAGCTCCTTATCCTGGAGACCATAAAGCACAAGGCAAAAGAGGACAGTGTTGAAATGATGGCGGTCATTCCTATTCAGGACTCGAGGGAATCTGCGTCGGAAAAGGCAAGCTTGAAAGGTGCTGCAACATTGCTCGTTGCAGGATGCGCATCTCTGGAACACATCCAAAAAGACATAGGATCAGGCAAAAATGAAGGAGTCATGTATTACCTTGTCTCATGCTGTAAGGGTCATGCAGGATATGTGCAATGTATGAGCATGCAGGAGTTTGCAATGTGTGAGGGGCGTCTGAAGAGGACGTCTGGAAAAGTGAAGCCAATTTGAGTGACATTCCAGTGACAATATTGCGGCGCTCTGAACGAAAACAAAAACACGCCAACTCCTCTCCTTTTCCTGTGAAGTAGCTTCAGTGCCAACGCGTTGTTTCTTTCCAGAGCTCTCTCCGCTTCCACTCATTTCAAGCTTACCCCGTTTTTTAAAGGCAAGCCCGTTTTGCCGTTGCGTGCTGTAGACTCGCCCTCTCCCTGATGTTCCTTGGCTGCAGCCACGGCCTGCTTCACCTCCTACGCAGTGCAGATTTGTATGTGTGTGTACGCATGCGTGTACATGAGAATGGGCATGCATTTGCGGGTATGGGAGTGGGTGTGCGTATATGTATGTGTGTGTATGTGTGTGTAAAAAACAGAGGGGTATGACAAAGGGGTTAAATGCAGGGGTATAACCCCACCACACCCTCCCTCTCTCACAAATGCAGCTCCCCACATGCACACATGGCATATGCCTCACCTCCTTTGCAGCAGCAGCCTCCGCAGCGAGGGTGGGTTCCGCTTGAAGCGTCTTCCACTCTGCCTGTGGCCCTAGTAGCTGCAGTGCCACCACAGCTGAGGTGTTGTTGCCGCCCGTGGCTTGCGCAGTGAAGACAGAGGCTGCAGTGACGAGTGTGGAAGAGTTGTGATCAGCACCTCTTTTTTACATTTCCTTCGCCTGTATAGCCCTGCTTTACTTGTTTTTGTAAGACTGAGCATGTGCACATCATCCAGGAGCAGTTGGTTCTGTGGGTGCCAGGTTGGAATTGTGTGGGCGTGTGCGTGTTTGCGTGTGTGTGTGTTTGTGTGTGTGTGTGTGTTTGCATGTGTGTGTGTGTGTGTGTGTGTGCGTGTGTGTGTGTGTGTGTGTGTAGGTGCATGCATGTAAGAATGTGTGAATTGATTAAAATGTGAGGCACACTGCGCCTGAGCGCGAGCATACATCAGAGGCGTCGTCCATTCTTGAGCCTACTTGCAGAGGTATTGCAGCCCATCCTCTACAACACTGAGCAGGACCAAATTCCGTACGAGATGCCTTTCAATAGCTAACCAAAGGGTAACGAACTCTTGCCACGCACACACGCATGCACTCACATGATAAGTTTGCCCAATCCACTGGCCGCACGCGCTGCACAGCCGCCATGATTTTGGCAGCGTCTTGAGGGTCTATCTCCCCCTCAGGGCCTTCGAGGATCCCCGTCACGTGCATTACATTCACACGCAGCAGGCGGTTATCAGCCCCCAGTGCGTAGTAGTAGGGTGTGTCCAGGTCTCTCAGACTGCGCATGTAAGGGGCGAGGCATGAGCAGAGTCGTTCAAGTATCAGGGAGAAGTCGGGTGCGTTAAATTATGTCAGGCTGTGCTTAAGGGAGAGGCGGGGCATGAGCAGAGTTGCTCACGTTCTGTAGGGTGGTTGGGTGTGGTAAATATTTCGGGCTGTGTGTGTGAGTGCGGTGTAGATTACAATGATAACATGAGCTGGATCATCGACGTGTGCGGAGTAGGAGGACGTGTATAGAGGTCGTGCAAGGTCAAGGTTGAACACGGATGACTGAGTGGGTTGGTGGTGTAGAGCCATGTATAGAGCCATGTATAGAGATCCTGCAAGGTAAAGGTCAAGGTCAAGGTTGAGCACGGATGACTGAGAGGGTTGGTGGTGTAGAGCCATGTATAGAGCCATGTATAGAGATCCTGCAAGGATAAGGTCAAGGTCAAGGTTGAGCACGGTTGACTGAGAGGGTGGTGTAGCACCATGTTTAGAGGTCCTGCAAGGTCAAGGTCAAGGTCAAGGTCAAGCACGGGTGGCTGAGAGGGTTGGTGGTGTAGCGCTGGGTGTAAGTCATTGGAGCATTTTGCACATGAGGTACGAGCGAAGGCATGCAAACTTTTCGGTTTGGGTGGCTTGGCAGAAGAGTGCATGTGTAGGCTTGGCCAGAACTGTACATATGCACCGTATACGACCGTTCATTTGGTGATTCCCTGCCATAAATACTGTATAGACAGTGTATATACATGGCCCTGGCCAACCCTATACATGTGCGTTCAAGATTGCTCTGGGTTCCAGTGATAGGGTGAGGCTGGTCATGTTCTTGGCAGTAGGTTGAAGGTGAGAAGAGGTTTGCTGGTCATGCAATCCTTTATTCGTCATTGGTATATTGTTAAGGACAACCCTCATCGCAGCTTGCAGCATTTCCAAACCAGAATGCCAGTCCAAGGGGGCAGGTCTTGGGTCCAAAGCAACACACAGATGAGCACAGTGCAAACCACACACCACCAACCGAATAAGCAGGGCGAGAAACGAAGAAAGAAAGACAGAGTACGCAATGTGAAACAGTCACACATTTGCAAGTTAAGCAAATGATAGTGGCTGTAACAAAAAGGCCAGCATCATTTTGTAACAAATGATAGTGGCTGTAACAAAAAAAGGGCATCCTAAGTTTCGAGTAGGAACTCCAAGGTTGCACCCTTCAATTTAATACTCACAGAGACAATATGGGCGTCACGTGGCAGGATGGCAGCCTGGGCTGCTTGTTATCAGGACTCAAGTTTAAACCCTGACACGGCAGGATGGTAGCCTGGGCTGTTTGTAATCAGGACTTGAGTTCCAACCCTGACACCATTACTTCTGTGATCAAAAGGACTACACACCCACTCGTCATCACATGTAGGGCACTGCACTGACCCCTGCATTGCACCCACAAGCTGGCTTCGATACCATGCAGGGCAGGTACAGCCCCCCAAACCCACGCACCTGTCACTGGCTTCTCCAAATCGTGCCATTGCACATGCCCAGCATAACTTGCACTACTTCAAGCTGCCGCACCTGATGCTGCTCTCTTTAACCGTGCAGGGCACGCCCTGCACAGCCCCCCCACGCACCGTACCTGATACTGGCTTCTAGGCTGTTCATCTCCTCTGCGCTCACGCGTGACACAATGATGCTAGGCAAGCGCAAGGAGGGCTTGCCGCTGTGAACTCGTATGTCTAGCATGACCTGTGTGTTGTGTGCGGGTGTGCGGGTGTGCATGGGAGTGGGGTTGTGAGCGTGTTGCGTGTATGCATGACCTGTTTGTTATGTATGTACGTGTGTGTGGGTGTGCATGCGTGTGTGGATGTGAACGTGTTGCGGTTATGCATGACCTGTATGTTATGTACGTACGTGTGCGCGGGTGTGCATGCATGTGATAGCTTTGTTTGCGCACAATGGAAATAAACAACAACAAGAAGATTAGCAGCCAATTCTTACATGCCGTATAGTCTATAGACATCAAGCAGTCCCTGACGATTGTTGTCACACTGCACATTTCCACATTATTTGTTGTCACAATGCATTTGTTGTCACAATGCATTTGTTGTCACACTGCACTTGTTGTCACACTGCACATTTACTCACTTTTGTTGTCACACTGCACATTTACTCACTTTTGTTGTCACACTGCACATTTACTCGTTTGTTGTCACACTGCACATTTACTCACTTTTGTTGTCACACATACTCGTTTGTTGTCACACTGCACATTTACTCACTTTTGTTGTCACACTGCACATTTACTCACTTTTCCACTTTTCCAGTTATATAAGTTCCCATCTGTAAGACTCTAAGCAAGCCACAGCCATGTGGACATGTACATGACAGACCACATGCAAGGCTTGTTACATACCTTGACCTGCAACCTAAACTGCACAACAAGCACAGGATTCTAAGCACCTGTATCATTCATTATGGTGTAATCACGGAGCACAACACATTTAAAACGCAAGAAGAGCGCCGATTTCAGCGTGCATCGGTAGTTTTCACGCAGCACACATTACCTTGCGAGGATAGCCTGCGCCTTGCAGCATAGCTTGTGCATCCTCAGCGTGCTTAACAGATACCTTGTGCCTGATTATCTGCAACCGTTCCCTGCTGGCCTTGACTTGCTCCTGCAATATGATGTTTACGTAACTCCCGTGCATTGATGGTGTGTGCTTGCATGGGGCTATCTCCTTGCGCTCACTGCGTGCCTCACTTCAACGGCTTGCAGAGAGTAAGAAAGGATGTGGAATTTGTAAAGTTGGCCAGAACCGTATATATACACCGTATATGACCGTATATTTGGTGATTTTCCGGCTAAAAACAAAGTACATATGCCGCATATATATGGTTCTGGCCAAATTTAGAGGTTTGAGCACCAAGGTTGAGTGTGTTTATAGTGTGTCGAGTGCCTGCAATTGGTCCCAGATGGCCTTGCTTGTTGTAAAAAGTGTAGATGTAAGTGCGTGCTTTTGGGTGGGTGCGCTTCCTTGAAACAAGAGCATATAAAATGTTTTTATGCTATGCACTGAGGCCAAACATGTTTGCTCCCTGATGAAAGTGCCCACATGCTAACAATGCCTATTTCAGATTTAGCCACAAGTGAGGAATAGCACTGCAGCCAAAGCGACATACAAAAAACACTGGCTTGTTACGTCTGTGCTGTGCTGCAAGTTTCCAGCCAGAGCCAAAGTCATACACGCACGCTGGCTAGCTGGGACTGTGCGGTGGGTGTGGCCTGGTATTGCGTCAGGAGGCTAGTTATTCGGGTCTCTAGGTCAGCCATTTCTGCCGCCCTGCGCGTGTTGCCTTCTCTCTGCACGTAAATGCGTGTGTTTGTGTGTGTGTGTGTGTGTGTGTGTGTGTGTGTGTGTGTGGATGTGTTTGTTGCATGCGTGGATGTGTGTGTGGATGTGTGTGTGTGTGTGTGTGGATGCGTGTGTGTGCATGTGTGTGCGTGTGTTCTTGTGTGTTCTTGTATGTTTGGTTCAGGTATATATATGAGTGCGTATATGAGTGCGTGACTGCAGAGGTACATATGAGAGCGTGACTGCAGACAATTGTCTCTTGACAGAACTCAGTGATTTGAATGCAAAGAGTGACACTTGTTACATCCCTTTCACTTTTGCACTCCAGGTCGGAGGTGTACCGCACCCCAAGCTTTTTGGAAATGCATCTGCTTGGCTAAAACAAAGGTATACAAAACGAGCATGAAACAGGCATTCATTGGAACAGCGGGAGCAAACGTTGCACAAAGCGTGCTCCGCATTGCGTGAGCCACACGCAGCACCCACCCTCAGATATGCTCCGAAACTCTTGTTACAGAAGTTGCGTGCTTGGTCCAGGGTGTAGATGCTGAGCAGGTTGAGGACGAGGCCGTAACTGACGTTGAATTGGCTGACCAAGGGCTCTGGCCCGCTGCTGATGATGCGCCAAGCATCTTCTGCACCCTCAAACCTGGGAGTGGTATATAATGATTTGAAAAGCAGCTTCACAGCCATGGAAGAGTGACCAGCTCCTTTGTTTGGGCACTTGCATATGTTTGCGAGTGAGCCCATACTCGCTTACATCTGGCTTGCGTGAAAGCAAGCAGGGCTTCACAGGCAATAAGCAATCCGTGTCGTTATTGATTTATATTGGTCCAACAGCAGTTTGCAAGAGCAATATCGTCTAAGGTTGCCGACATGTAAGCTGCTGGTATGGTGGTGCCCACTCGTGGTTTTCCTTTTCACTAGGCAGCTTGTTGACGCATTCAACACAGTGCACACGCATTTAACACAGTGCACACGCATTCAACGCAGTGCACACGCATTCAACGCAGTGCACACGCATTCAACACAGTGCACACGCATTCAACACAGTGCACACGCATTCAACACAGTGCACACGCATTTAACGCAGTGCACACGCATTCAACACAGTACACACGCATTCAACACAGTGCACACGCATTCAACACAGTGCACACGCATTCAACACAGTGCACGCACACTTTTGGCCCAAAAAGTAGTCAGGCAATGTTGTGTCTTTGAAACCCTTCATCAGTCCCACTTCATGAAATTGCAGCACTACATAGACCTGGTAGCACACAAACATCTGTCTTCAGATCTCTCCCATTCCTCTCGCTCATACACCTCTGTACATTTTGCTCATTTTATTTTCCTCAGACAGACTCCTCTGATTCATTGCATTTGCAGCACCACAACCAAGACCACACCTCTTGGACTGTGTCTCACGTTTTGCTCATTCATGCCTCCTTGTAGTATGCTTCCCTACCCAACTCGTCAGCAGCAACACACACACATGAGCCTGCTGCATCATCGTCCTGTGTATTTGGTTGTAGACCTCGTTGTGTCCTGGCTGTCAAACCTACCCTAACCCCACCACCCCCACTCACCGTGTTTGCAGCACCACACAGAAACCTGCGGTATCGTAGCCTCTCCTCCCGGCACGCCCCGCCATCTGCCAAAGCAACCGTGTGTGTGAATGTCTAGTTCAGGCAACCTTTGTTTGTTTGTACAGTGCTTATGTATTTACAGCGTGAGGCAGCACGGTTTCTGAGAAGAAGTGAAGCCCTCACCTTGGTGAGAGTTTTCTTGAACGCCCGTTCTCAGATCAGAGAACTTCTGTGTACGTTTTTGCCTTTGTCTTAGGAAGCTGAGCGCATCCTCCTGGCATGACTCATTTCTCATTTCCCCCCTGAAATGCCCACACCAAAATCGTCGCTAGAAACCCAAGCCTCGGACATTGCACAATCACTGCTAACGCTGGCACTAGCTATCCAAAGCGAATCTCATTTCATTGCGCCTCAATGTTCCAATCCAAATAAAACAGGTGATTGTCATGACCATTCAAAACCTCACTCCAGTGGCTTTTTGTGGGGATTCAGCTGTCAGTCGCCCCAAGGTGCTTGCCAATAAGAAAGAAACCTCCCAACACATCAGAAAATTAAGGATTTCAATCATTTTAACCTTTAGCAACTTTTTTCTTGTGGGGCATCAGCTAAGAAGTCTAAGGCACACCATCTGTCACTCGCCCCAATGCGCTGATCACCAAGTATGATGAGGCCTCTCCAAATTGCTCTTTGCCATACATCATGATCACCTGCAGTAGCTCGTTATGAGGCATCAGCTGAGGCCCGTCATCTGTCATTCGCCCCAACGCACTGATCACTGTCGTACGTGCCGGCATGTTGATGCCCGCAGCCAGTGTCCCTGTGGCAAACACGACCTTGAGCAGGTTCCTGCAAAGTGAGAGTATGTGCAAAAGTATGTGTGTACGTGTACGTGTGAATGCTTGCATGCTCGTGTGTGTGTGTGTGTGTGTGTGTGTGTGTGTGAATGTGTGTGTGTGAATGTGTGTGAGTACGTGTGGATGCTTGCAAGCTCGTGCGTGTGTGTGTGCATATTTT
>Ga0307951_1000467_pt1 | contig 23186 bp, 27 predicted proteins | sample OrgLakmetagen374_FD_201842 | JGI IMG/M metagenome (GOLD analysis project Ga0307951, IMG submission 201842) | Saline water microbial communities from Organic Lake, Antarctica - #374 | ecosystem: Environmental > Aquatic > Non-marine Saline and Alkaline > Saline | place: Antarctica: Organic Lake... | reverse complement strand
GGTGGGGTGCCACTAGGGCCTGCTGGGGCCCCTGTGTGTTGTGGTCGTGTGTAATGTGTGCAAGTGGGTGCATGTGTTTGAGTGCAAGCGTCAACTTAGGGGTGTGACCGTGTGCAAGCGTCAAAGTGTGCATGGGCGTGGGAACGTGGGTTGGTATGTATGTGTAAGTAATGCAGGGGGCACTTAAGGTGTGTGTGCACACGTCTGTGCGTTTACGTGCTGAAATCCATTTACGTGCATCGCACAGCATGCACACGGTGTGGACGTGGGGGCCTCCTACCTCCATATCGAGCAGAGGGTCGGGCAGACACAGAGCCACAGGGTGACGCATCAGCAGCACTGCTGGGCCTGCAGGTTGTTGCATCAGGCATGTATTGTGTAAGTGTGCTGTGTTGGATGTATTGCGTGCAGTATAAGCTGTAAGGCGGTGCATTTATTATTGTGTTGGCTCGTCATTCTAGTGCAGCTGCCAAACACTTTCTTCGTCGTTCCGCACCGATTTCTTCAGCCCACCTTCCGGTCCAGGGTCACCTTAGCAGTAAGCAATGATTGGATGCAATTTGATCTATCTATGTAAGGAAGGCGTTTGTGACCCTGGAAATCACGAATTGCACTCTCAGGAGGCCTTCAGCGTTGAAACCGACTCTGATCAAAAGCAGGAGCAATCAAAACCTGCAAGCCTTGTTGTGTTACGTTGTCCTGGTATCCAGTTAACATTGCTCACGCAAATACACACGCACACACACACACATACACACACCCATCGGCCTTTTCGAAAAAGGGACCCGTGTTGGTACCAGGCACCATGAGGTAGAGCAAATTTATTTGAAATTGGATTTCCCAGCCCCCTGGTGATCTGCTTTGTCAGATCAACCTAGCAATTTGCCCACTCTCTCACAATCAAACTAGAAGTGATCCACCCACCCACTCCCCCACTATCAACCTTGTAATCCACGCATCAACGACAGTCGTGTGGTTCACCCACCTTGGGATGTGCGACGCAGGGGCAGGCAATCTGGAGCCCACACTGGATTGTGTCTGGCGGAGCGAGCGTGAAGGTGGCGTTATATTTGCAGTACTGCTTTCCTCAGCTGCTAGGTTGCGAGCGGTGCCACCATAAGACGAGCCACCGCAGCGGGCGGTCATGGAGCCGGACCGTTGCAAGCCGCTGCGTGCGTATGCATGCATAGGGATGAGTGTGCTGGCACATAGTCATTGTGTGCGTGTGCGTGCATAGGGATGTGAGAACGTATGGAGTCATATGTGTGCAAAGAGGTGTCAAGGAGTGCACTTAGTGGGGACCCAATTGCAGCGTACAGCCGCATAATCTCAAGCCACTGTGTGCGGTTGTGGAGGAGGGTTTTGCTCTTGCGCAAGTCACGTGCGTACATTCAGAAGCGCCTAGTAAATGCGGTCAAGCTGTGTCGGTTGCAGCAAGGCCAGGGCCTAAGAATATGAGGTGCAGTTATATGCAGATACTTGACTTTGTCACGCAAGGCATGCTTGCTTGGTGGGGGGGTAGGGAGGAATACACATCGGTGCAGCACAGGACACAAGCTCGCACGCACACACACACACACAAAGCAGGTGCTTGCAGACATATAAGTAGGGTTGGCCGGAACCGTATATGTACACCATATTTGACTGTATATTTGGTGATTTCCCTGCCAAAAATACTGTATATGCACCGTATGTGTATATGGTTATGGCCAACCCTACGAATAACACGTATGCTCGCAAGCACACACACACATACTCACACATTCAAGGTGTGAGGCAAGGCTTCACGGAATATGCTTACCTGCGGGGGGTAGCACTGCCAGGGGTCTGGCCACGCGCAGACATGGGGGTACCATCAACGGATGCACGAGACTTGGGGGCCTCGTGGATTTGGCTGAGGGGGGTTCCGAAGGGGGGCACACGCTGCAAGTGATTGTGAGTCAGGTGTTGGGTTAGGATGTACGCATTGGCTTCAATACAAGGTGACACAGATGGCTGTGATGGAATTGGGTTTTGCCGCGCAGGCCAAAACAAGAAGGAGTAGATGAGGATAGCAAGAGTTGAGGGCAGAGCACACGATGCATGCTTAGGTGTAAGCAGGGATGTGTCATACGGTAATTTGAGACGTTCAATACGGTAAAATACGCGTTAAATACGATACGGCGTATTATACAAATACACCGTATGACACATCCCTGGGTGTAAGTAAGGTTGTGAACATCCCAGAGACGAAATGGTGTGGGATGGAGGGCACGTGTGCATAGGGAGGAAGCTGGAGGGGAAATGATGTTGGGGTTAAGGGTGTTAAGTGCGGCAAATGTAGGATGAATTTTTCTTTTTCTCCCGATTGCAGTAGAACAGGCTCGACGAATTAAGGGCCAAAATGGTAGGTAGCAAAGCTAGACCCCAAAGGCACTTTGTAGCGCCCTTCCATGCAATGGCGCAATACATCCTGATGTCTCAGCATGTTGCTCTCCAAGCCTCAAGCTTCAATGGCAAGATACAAGCGCATACGTAGGTTCCGCCCAGTCCGTACACGCACATTACTCATGACCATATCAAGGAGTTCCCCTGCTGAGAACACCATACACATCCCATAAGCTGGTGCATACGTATGATTCTGACCAACCCTATGCGTATGAAGCAGGTTGCAAGCATCGTCTTAAAAAACATGGTTTCCAGACAGCACAATGCAGCTGAACAAACCCACGTCCTGGACACTACTCACTGGCAAGGGAGAGGAGGTGAAGCTTGGTGTCCTCGGTGGTTTTTGCTCTGACCCGTGGCTGGCAGCAGATTGGTAGGGGGTCAGCGATACTCCCTGTGCAGAGGCGAATTACACGTTTTGCTAAAGCCCTGGCTGGCAGCAGACTGGAATGCTGCCTGGCAAGAGAATGGCTGGGCTAATAAGTTGCAAGAGATCAGGCCAAGCTGTGTGGGGCCTCATAATAACGGCGGAAATGTTATCTATGAAAATCACAACTACCATTGCAAAGGGCAAGCTATGCTAGGGAAGATCAAGCTTGCTATGCACATGCGTACAGCAGAGGTAAGTCTATTTGCCCATAACATTATACACACAGCGCAAGCAGCCACCTCCTTGGAACAAACACTCACTCACACCACACCCGAGATGGGTTGAAGAAAGAAGGCATACCTGCTGCTTCTGTATGTCGTACTGGTAGGATTGCAACGCAGCTAGGGCGGCCTCCTTGTCCTCTCGCTCCCTGGCAAGCAGCTGCCGCAAGCGCATCAGCTCCTCGTTGGCCTTGTGCACCTCACCAGACTCCACATTCTTTTTTGCCTGTGTGGATGTGTGTGAGGCATGATGTTGTGTGTTCATGTGCCAGAGAGGGAGATAGAAAAAGAAAGAGGGAGAGAGAGAGGGAGAGACGATTTAGGTTTGGTACCAATGGAGACGCTGCTTCACGCTACAGGATCCGATGGATTCCAAATGTGATGTAGAGCAATCTTGCCCGTTTTTAAACTGCTCAGTGAGTGTGTACTTCCTACACAGGGAGCCAGCTTCCCCTTGAAACTCGTTGTGCTCAGCACTTCACCATATAGCAGCCCCCAAAGAGCTTCCAAAGGTCATCGGTGCACCCACCCTTCTGCTTACGTGGACAGACTCTGAAACACAGGCCTGTTTTACCCATCAACCTACGATGCAACATCATTCATTCACATTTGACCCAAGGATCCATTTCTTGCTCTCCCACAAAACAAAGACACACGCACGTACCACCCAGCCATACACGCCTCACCTGACCCAGAGTAATCTCGTTGACTCGGGTCGCAAATTTCAGAGTGCTAGTGGTCTCTTGGAAGGAGCTTGCCTCCGGAGCGATGTGCATGAACATCATGACCTGCAGGCAACATTTTAAATTTGTGTGTCTGGACGCACAGGACCCAAACAACGTTGTATGGTTCAGGAGCTAAAATTGGTCAACCAAAATGCGTGTAAGGGCCTAGGAGGTCCTCGTATTGTGCCCTTTGTCACACTTCTTCACAATTCCAATTTTCAGCAAAGCCCTACCACCCACGGCAAATCCCACACGCACTTGCACCATTAAGGCAGCCAACACACAGCCATTCACACTGATTTGCAGACAGATAGTGAGTGGCTATATCACAACAAGCCCAAGAAAACGTTAGTGGCTTGCCCAGACAAGCTGCTGCCAGCAGCTGCGTGAACTCAACACCACGGACAGGCACATTATTGCATTACCAGCTAGTGCTGCAATAGGCTGAAACACACAAGAGCCTCCTCCCACCTTTGCTTGGCCAGACAGGCTATCTGCTAGCAGCTGTGTGAGCTTGCTGTTACGGAAGGGCACGTGCTTCTGCTTGTTGGCCAGGGCGGCCATGACGTCGCCCAAGGCACTCAAAGAGCTGTTGATGTAGTTGGCTTCAATCAGGCGGTCGCCTGAGAGGCAGGCAGGCAACAAGTGCATTGTAGTTCATCACGCACGCATCACAAGCGGTTCATCATTAGGGGATCTTCTGAATGCACCGATCATGTCAGCGCACAGTCACCCGAGAAATGGGCAGTCAGCAAGTGCAATGTAATTTACCATGCACGCATTACAAGCTGTGCATCATTAGGGGCTTCCCTGAATGCATGGATCACGTCAGCACAAGGCGCTGCCAATCTTTGCAGAGAAAACTTTGGGTGTCTTTTTGATGTAATCACCCAGCACTCCACACCATCCGTTTGAAACTCCCACGTGTCCACTGTCAGCACTACACAAAGACATTCACGCACAGCCCCCACCTTTGGCCTCACTCTTGTCGTTGCGCTCACTGCCAGCCAGGTCCACCAAGTGTAGGCAGCCGTGCGTGCGTGCCCCTGTCAGCCTGAGAGAGCAGTTCAAGTGCGAGCGTGTCAGTCTGTGTAAATAAACGTGTAAACAGCTGCAAGGAGGATCACAGATCACAGAGGAGGGTTTGACCACTTGTGACAGGTTTAAGCGCCACAACTTGACATGCTTCATTTTTGTATTATGCGTACCTTCTCTCTTGACCTGTCGTACCTTCTCCATCATCACAATATCAATATTGTATCGTGCGTGCGCTCTCTCTTTGTCTCTCTCTCTCTCTCTCTCTCTCTCTCTCTCTCTCTCTTTTAACCTGTTGTACATTATCAATATTGTATCGTGCATGCTCTCTCTCTTCACCTGTTGTAGCCGTCCACAATCACTGTGAGCACTTGGTGACTCCGACTGCTGCGCTCGTTCATCTTGGTCTCTGCCGAGTGTCGGTTGTGGGAGCCCTCCGCCATCATTTGCAGCACGTCGTCTGCTGTTTGCACCACGGCCTGCATTTTGTTTGTCCATGCGTGAGGTTTGTATCTATGGCTAATTGTTCACTGAGACAGTGTGCAATCTATTCTAATGTGTGCTTGGCGCTGCAGCTGCAGCCTACAGTAATATCTCTGCTATCCAATCTGCAGCCTGCAATATAGGTGTGAATATGTGTTCACCACCTTTTGTTATACTGCTTCTCCTCTGCCATACAGAAGTTGCAAAAAGAGGTGTCAATGCTGGGAAAGCACGTCACATAATGCAGCCGTCACAAGGAATCAGTTGCCTTGTGAGTGACGTGCATGATGCAGGAAGAACAACACACAGCTGACTAAAAAGGATTTACAAGGGCAGACGCTTGCCTGGCCTTGAGCAAATGTTAGGGGACTAAAACAACCTTTCTAATAGCTTTGCTCGAGGAAAAGCAAGCATGCTCACCTTGCTGGCGTTGGGCACGTTGCAGCCACTGGCCTGTGTGCTCAGAATGTCCAACTTAGTGGAGGTGTCCTTACGAACAAGAAGATCACGCAGGGACTCGTTGTAGATCTCCAGCATCTGGGCCTTTATTTCGTATGTGACCTGTGTGTGTGTGTTGGTGTGTCTTTCTGTGCACGTGTGCTGTGTGTGTTTTATGCGTGTGCTGACATGTGCAGTTACCTGAGAGGCTAAGCTGTGTACAGACAAGGGACTACCTTTGACCTTAATGACACAATTTTGCTTTTACCACATCAAACCCGCACACCCTTCACTATCTTGCCAGGTAGTTGCCAAGGTCAAATCAAAACCACACGCACCTCTGAGGATCGCTCATCGCGCAGCTGGAACAGGTCATCCAGGGCACGGTAGTTAATACCACGCCCGCTGTAGTCAGCGATGTCAGTGCCAGACATGGTGTGGGTCTTGCCGGAGCCGGTCTGCCCGTAAGCAAAGATGCACACGTTGAAGCCTGTAGGCACACACACACACACACACATACAATCAGATCAGCGGTCCAAACTTTGATCAAGACGCAACACTGGTGAGGTAACGTGAGGCGTGCTGTGCCACGCTAATCACAGCAAGGAAAGGCTCCTAGCTATTTACATTTCACATACAAGGGTGATTTTACTCGCCTACGGCTACCGCCATTTCAGTCAACTTGACCAATGCCAATCATTACACAAACATACAAGTCCACCGCTGGACCTGTCGTCACGAGCTTGTGCCCCCTCCATGATTTCAGACCTTGGGAGCTCCCGCATGATGAGCCTCCCACCTCTTCGTCAACACGCTTACAGGCATTCCCTCCGCACATACTATCAGCAGCAGCACTCCCCTCTAAAACTCGACAGCCGCAACCGTCCTCCCTCACCATCTAGGACAGAGCGGACTAGGGGCTGGGTGTCTGCATAGATCTGGTCCTGCTGTGTAGACTCCCGGAACACCTTGTCAAATTTGTACACTTGGCCGAGGCCGCGTGTGTTGTACGTGGCCAGCTCGCTCTCCCCTGCCACGTTGATGCAGGTTTCGCTGGCATCTCCGGTGCGGCCCAAGGGACGGATGCGGCAGAACACACGGATTGCACCCTTCAGGTCCTGGATCATGTTGTAGAACTTTCTGTTCTCCTCTTGGACCTCCCTGTGTGCGTATGTGTGTATTTGTGTGCGTGAGTATGAATGTGTTTATACATGTATGTGCACGCTTCAATAAATACAGCAGGAAACAAGTAGGAGAGGGAGGTATTTATGATGCGTGATGAAAAGGTCTGAAACCAGCGAAAGAAATACACTTTTCACAGCTTGGCCACAAGTTGATCCTAGCAACGCACCCTGATCCCTCGCACCCACCTGTATTTAAGCTGCATTGACTGCACGTCCTCAATCTGTGCGCTCATCTGCGCCAGCTGCTCCTCCAGCTCCTGCACACGTCATTTGTGAATACAACAATTGACACATTGTACTTGGCAGCTGGGCACCTCTTCGTTGTTTCAGTTACGCAACCCCCCAGTTTCTACCTGCACGTCGAAAGGATCTGCTTACATTGACATATAGTTACGCATAACATAGCGCAAACGCAACCAGACGCACAACAACCTGGCATTTCAAACTAGCATATTCAGATCAATTTCACTGTCCTTGTCGAGATGCAGATCAGTGCAGCTGAACCATATCCATCTGCGACATGCTTGTTCACGCTTGTGCTGTATGCTGTAGTGCTCAGAAGGCTTGCCTCAACTTCGTTAAACAGACCGGTGCAGTTACACCATTCACATTCCAGCTTCCCCCCCCCACACCTGCACATGCTCGTCCTGCTCGCCGTGGTGACCTCCTAAGCGCGACTCGATATCCTTGTACAGGCGCTCCCGCTCTTCCAGGGATGCAGCCATGGCCTGTAGCCGAGCCTGTACAGGGAGAGAGCATATTGGCTGAGATTTTAAAAGTGGCCCATAGCCATTCTCAGGTGATAGACCCACTTCTACACAAGTGACCCACTCTTCACCAAGACATGTCACTGAGCTACTTCTCAAGTGTGAGAGACAACTGAAGCCTCAAACAGCCACACATACGCACGCACCTGCATCTCCTCGTTCTGCGCTGCGGATGCCTGTGACGCGCTGGCAGCTGCCGCCTCCTGCTGCTGTGCCAGCTCATCCTTCAGTTGGCGCAGCTGTGCTTGCATGGCCTCCATCTGACGCGACACTAGGTTCATCTTCTCGGTGGTGGCGATAATCTCGGTGTCCTTGGCGTGCAGGCGCCGCTCGTACTCCTGCATAACGTTTTTGGTGTACAGGCAGTGAGACACTCAACTCATGACTGCCTGGGTGCCAGAATAAGACCTCAATGGTAGCACCTATTTTGGTGTCTTTGGCACGCAAAACAGGCTGCTTGCCTTGCACCCCTAGCAAATACGTAAGAAAACAGGCAACACTGCTTGCCCTGCACTGCACACAGTGGCTCAACAGCCGTAGGATATACCTATATCACTCAAAACAGGAAGGCACAAGCTGCATTTTCTTTAATAGGCCAGGTTGGATGACTGAAAAGGTAAGGAGGGTTGGTTTGCCAAGACTGCAACAACTTTGTCCACGTATTTTCATCTACACAGCTACACTAGTGGATGCACTCACACGTATACACTCACTCACTCGCACACGCACGCACACAAAGGCACACCTGCGTCAGCCCACCCAGCACTGATTCCAGCACAGGGCCCACAGCATCAAAGGAGAAAGCATCGGAGGAGCGGGGTGTCATCTGCTGGGGTGCACTAGAGTATGACATCTTGGCCTTCAGCAGCACAGTGCACTCCTGCATCAACTTCGTCACGCCTGTGGCCCCACCCCCACCCCCTCCATTGCTGCCCCTGTGGCTGTGCTGAGGCTGCTGGAAGTCCTGCTGTGAAGCAGAGGGCTGCAGAGTCCTGTGCGAGCGGGCAGAATTCAAGGGCGGAGGGGCAAAGGGGGAGCGCTGTGGGCTGGTGGTCTTGGAGGTCACATCGCTGTTGCTGCTTTCATGCAGGAGCTTAAGCCAGAGCAGGCAGTTCACCACGCAGAGCCGGTCCTCAATGTGGTCCAGGTCCGCCACGTTGAACATGTATTCCCTAGGCACCCCCATGAGCTCCGCTGCTTTGATGAAGCTCTGCAAGCACCAGTGAGCAAGCAAAAGAATTAACACACCTGACAAGTGCACCTGGCTTGCAGTGTTGCGTCCTACAAGACTGTAACTGGCACAACGTCTCAGGTTTGACTCCTGCCTCACCAAGCCTGCACACCATGGCTGCTTGGCCACCTACTTGAAAAGCCTAACAGTCAACTAATCACAAGCCCAGGCACACAATTCAACAGAGCCTGCCTGACCACAACCACAGTGTGTTACTTAGGTCTCACCTGCACATTCTCAAAACGGGCTGCCGTGGCGCCGTTGGAAGCCTCCTCCGCGCAGTCGCACATGCAATGCTGCGAGAAACGATTCGTTTGTGAGCGGCTTGCGGGTCAATGAGGAGGACAAAGGTAAAGGCGCAGGAAGGTTTTTGGACGTAACCGCGGCGTTACAAAACTCCCCCCTTTTCTCCTACCTTCATATTGGCAGACTGTGCGACTACGTTGATGGCTCTGCACAACACAATGCCGTCCTGCAGAGCGCTCCTGAACTCGAAGTCGGATGCGCAGGGAACGGTCTTGCCCGGGCAAACGGAGCCCAGCCATTGGGCGACGATGTCTCTGTTGGTGCTCGCGTGCTCGGCCTGGAACTGGCGCATTGGGCTGCAAATGTCAGAGTCTCCCGAGCGGTGCATATCCTGTGGAAGGAAGGGGGAGCGAGGGAGAGGAAGACGGTCAAAAAGAGGGAGGGAAGCTTGCAGCAGGTGCCCGGGAGGCACCCGATGCCCGGCCTGCTTTGTCGCGGAGATAGACACTTACCTTTGCTCCATTGCCCCACACGCTGCCCAACCTCACGGAGGGTTTGGCGGAGGGTTTCCCAGCTACGGATGATTTCACTGCGACATCCTGGTCGCGCTCTGCTACGTCCAACATTGTGTAAGTTGTTCGCGACAAATATTTGGTATAAGAAAATGCCCTGCTGGGGGAAATGGTAATGGCAAGTTTGGAACTGACTTATGAACTTATAATGTATATACAAATACATTTGCTTCCCCTTCATGAACACACACACACACTCACACACACACACACACACACACACACACACACACACACACACACACACACACACACACACACAGACACACACACACAACACACACACACAAACAACAAACACACAAATACACACACACACGCACACACACACACACACTCGAACACACAGGCAAATAGACACGTACACACAACTTCAAAGCAAAAAAGTAAAAGTCTACGCTAGATAACACCAGGCTCTCAACTAGGTCCGAGGCCTCACACTATCTAGCCAGAGCCCCACCAAACATCGAAAGAGAGAAACAACAGAGACTAATGAGGATCCGGCGGGTTGTCAGCCATGCAATCTGGCCTGCGTGTAGCGTAGTGGCCCAAACCGGATGAATATGAGCGATAAGTAAATCGTACTTTACTTATGCATGTTACATTTGCCCCACCCTCAAGTGCTTGCGTCCTTGTAAGCATATCACAACCCCCTAAACCTGTACAGTTTTTACATGATGATGGCTTTCGCTTTAAGACGGAGTCCACTTGGAGGTTATGCGGCGAAGTGTAAAGCGTGCGCAAAAACACCGTTTTTGCGGGCCTGAGGACTCAAACCAAGAACCTCGGCTTCGATACCATATGTAGCGTAGTGGCCCAAAATGGTTAACCGGATGAATATGAGCGAAAAGTAAATCGTACTTTAGTTATGCATGTTACACTGTGTCTAGCCCTCCTGAAGCCAGCCGCTCTACCAGATCCCCTATTATCACTGTTGTCGTTGTTGGGTTGTATTTTGTGGCTTGTTTTTGTGATCTTGTTATAGCTTTTTATTGCATGGCAGTGTAGTATAGTGGCTAGTTGGTGCACTTTGTTTAAAGGGATGCCCAGGTTTAAAAGAGGAGTTATGGTGTACTGGTTGTAGAATGTGCCCCCGACTTCAAGGAGAATAACATGAAGTGTGACTTTGTCGTTCCTAGAGATGCCTCAGAGGCTCCTTGTTCGTAGACGCTGTATAAGCGGTAGATGTTGGTCGTGCGCTTTATCTAATGTCTGTTGCGGGTTTATGTCTGAGCAGAAATTAATTCTACAAGGTGTATGTCTCTGTCCCTTGGGGGATCTATTTGGGGTCCAGTTTCCCTGTTTCTTTCTTCAATGGGCATGAATAACATGCCATCTGGACGGCTTTGATGTCTAGTTGGTAAGTTTGTTGTGTTGGGAAAACCCAGTCAGGAATGCTTCTTTCAATGTCACTGGGGTGTTCAATGTTAAGGTCAGATCGCTTTTCACTGTTACAAGCATCCATGGTAACGATTGCTGAGCCCAGCTTGCCTTTGCTGATCTCTTCATTCCCCACAACGGCTAACTGGCTGCGTGGTGGTGTTGGTTTAAGTGCATTCTCTTCTTTATATAGTTGTTGCACCTAAGACGCATGTGGGGTCAACTATAGAGAGGACAGAGTCTTGTGCAACGTAGTTTCAGATAGAACCTTTTTTGAGGGTATGATACTAATATTCCTGTGTAGATTTGCCATCTGCGTCTGTGCCAGGTGAATGGCTGCAGGTTCTGTGAGTCTAGGAGGTGCCAAAGGATTTGGCCATGCATGTCCTACATTTAATCTCTTGATGGTGGTGGCGTGACGAGCTTAGCGATTGTATGGATTGGTTAAGCACTACTGTAAAACATTGCATGCATGCGTGCATTGCAGAACGTGACACAGCCACGCAAACACACACGTCCTGCCACACACATTCAAAGTTTGAGTGCGGTAATAGCTTGAAAGTGCGTGCCTACTCATTCATGTGCCCTCACACTAAAACGATACTAGACAGGTATAAAGAAGTGAAAGTTTACGCTCGGACAGAACCGGCATGCATTAAGGAAAGACACAAAACTAGCCCTTAGACTAAATGAGTCCCACCAGACACTGGGGGACACTGACAGACCCAGAAGGTTTTGTGAACGTGGGATAGCAACATTTTATAGTGACCCCTATTTTGCAATACTTGAGACCACCGGTATTTCCTACAGAAACAAATGCTAGACCATCCTAAAATGAGTAGCTGCCCTGTCGACCTGGCCCTAAATCATTTTCTTAGAGTTCATCCCTCGCGTCTCACTCAGCTGTCTGGATACTGGTAGCAGCCGGCATACTGGTAGCAGCCGGCAGGCCGATCAATTTTTTGTTAAGCATTGCTTGGGGCGTCTCGTCAGCGACCCTTGCTTACTAGTGTCTTCTCTCTAAGATCTTGTGCAGCAGAGGAGGTTTGTTCCGATGTTTACTTTAACGAAGAGGAAATCTGTCGTGTGTTTGGTTCTTGGTCCTTGGTATACCAGAATTACGATGATTATCAAAGCTCTATATATCACACAAGCGTGAAGTGTCCAACATTTACTCTCGTCATGCGGCTAGCTTCACCGTAATGCAAAAAGGGCAGGAAGAGACAGATAGAGGCAAATCATCGGACGCAGAAATTGCCCATGGATCACACCCTTGCCCAGCCAGCAGTCAATGCAACATTAGCCTTGCTTGCCCAAGTTGACCTGAGAACAGTTGAAACAGTTGTGGGACAATTGGCACGATGAGCAAATACAAGTGAACTGTCGAATGCCTAGTTCGTTTGGGTCAGATCACAAAGGCGCCCAACCTGGGATAGCTGCTTGACTTACCTCTAAGCGCGGGATGTCATGGACTAGTGTTGTGCGTAAATACAATTTAAGCAGTCAAAAGCCATCAAGCAGACTACGCATGGAATCAGGTCGATTTAGACACTCCCAAAGTTTTCACCTTCTTTAATAGGTTCATGGACGTATAGAGCGCAGCGTCCACGATGCCTGCCACAGTGAACACCCCCCCGATGATGGCGCAAGTGGTGGTCAGGAAGTGGTACCACGGCTTCTTTACAACGGATACCAAAATCTGCGTGCAACGTCGGACAGTTTTGGTGGGTGTTCAAGCTAATGTTTTTGGCAAGTCAGTAGGTTGCGGGTCAGCGCGTCGAGGAAGGTAGCTAAGGAAGTACATGTACTTGTGTCAATACAATAACAGCAAAACCTAAAACGTGTCAACAGAGACAACACAGTGGAGGACTAAGTTCTTAGCTAGCTGGTGACACGCCATGATCCATCACCCTCATTGCACACTTATTTATTGCGCTACAAATCGGTGGATGAGTTCTTAGCTAGATGGTTATGTCATCGCACAAGTTACACACTACTTCATCTTAACACCCATCACCACCCCTCATATTCTCAAACGTGTGCGTGTGTGTATGTGTGTGTATGTGTGTGTGTGTGTGAGTGTGTGTGTGTGTCAGGGGGATGTGTTGAGGCTCCCTGCATCAATTGCATGGTGGGCAGACCCACTGAGTCTCATGCACGAAGTCCAAGACCCACTATCACCCTGTAGGCGCAACTCCCAGCAAACCCCCAAACAGCATCTTTGCCTTTTTTGCGCCACAAGTAATGCCTTACCCCCTTAGTAATATGGATAGCGATGTTTTAGAGAATCACCACAGCACCAATTGGCAGGATCAAAAATACCTGCATTTTCTCATCAGCTACGGGAATTCAAACGAGGCTCAATTTAAGGTAAAGGAGCCACTTGCGGACCAGGATTTGTGAACCCCCTTCACCTGTGGCAGCTGCACATATTAATACCAAAAACTGATCGAAAAGGCACACACCCACACACACACACACCTGAATCGGTGACAGGTCATAGGTCACTCGCATGGATGGCATGTCATCGGTGATGTAGGTGTGGCTGTGGGCTGTGTACTCGTACGCGTCATAGGATGTACCTTTGTGGGCCTTGTTGGGCTCAACGGTGGTGAGCACGATCTGAGCAGCACAGGGATTGAGTGTATTAGATTAGGGTGGACCAGAACTGTGAATGTCACCGCATATGTCACCGTATAATTAAGTACCTTCCACAGCTTCTCAATCCATGCCACGACACGTGACTGCTCTAGCCGCTCCTACCCACGATATAAAAGTGCGGGCTATGACAGTGTTCGTTCCTATTCCATGCCAGCAATTCGTTCCTAATCCATGCCAGAAGTGCTTGCACCACGGCATTATTTGCTCTACTTATCAAAGTGCAGGTCCAACGCGATTATTTTACCAGGGGCACTGCAAGCACCCTGATCAAACCCTGTTGCTTCTCAGCAACTGCATATGCTGTCATCTTGTTATTCCTCACTGGCTCTCTGTCTGAGGTCCAACGGCATCCCACCCAACAATAGGTATGCATTTCCTGAATACTTGCGTGACCTTTGCTGTGTGCTTTACAGATCCAACAAACACACCTGCAAGTAGTGCTCGTGCGTGCTCTGATTGGTGTCCGACACAAACACTTTGCCGTACAGTTTGTCTGCCCAGTCTGGTTGCAGGCCGGCAGGGTGGAGCCTCTGCAAGAACATAGTGTGTGTGAGTGTGTGTGATAGGAATCCTATCATAAGGTATGTATAAAATGTGTGCTTTCTTCCTTATCTGGTTGACGCTTTGAATAGCTAGGCCACAGCTACAAAACAGTAATCACACACAAAAGCACACACATGCACCCAAAAACATACGCACACGTGCACCCATTCACCCACCCACTCATCCAATTACACTCAAAAACGTGTGCGAGTGAGAAACATATCTCAGATCTTTGCACACAACCGAGGGGACTTCAGCCACCTGTAGCCTGGTAGGTATATAAGAATATGGGCCTTTTAGCTTTGTGCCCCTTTAATTATGACCTCTCACCTTGAGCTGCTTGAACTTCTTGGGGGTAGGACGGTTGCCTAGGTTAAAGGAGTGCACCATGTGCGTCATGTTGAGCGTAGAATGGTCGAAAGAGTGGCTCTCTGAGCGCGCGCCGACGCGCAGCATTCCTGGTACCTTCTTTGCCAGCACAAAACCTGCGTAACAGACACACGAGTACTGCTCTTAGTTGAGTGATTTTACACCTAACCCTAGCCCTGACCTTATCCCTAACCCTAAACCCCCTAACCTGCAAAAACAGACACACGAGTAAGAGCGCTCTTAGTTGAGAAGAAAGTGGCTTTCTACGCGCACAATGCCGCACAGCACGCCTTGCGCCTTCTTTGCCAGCACAATACTTGCGCAGTGAAAGTACAAATGTCAAACATTGCTTTTATTTGAGAGGAAAAGTGACTCTCTGGACGCACACTGCCGCACAGCATGCCCCGCACCTTCTAAGCCATAACAAAACCTGCTGATGCTGCAATCCAAGGTTCACTCACTCACCCTCCTACACACACACACACACACACACACACACACACACACACACACACGCACACACACACACAGACACACACACAAACACACACACACACACATCATTTTCTTCCTCCCAGCTGCCAATTTGCAGCCGCTCCTCTCAGGAGCAGACCTCAAGTTAGAATGCCTGCTGTGTGGTTCTTTATGCTGCACTCCAAACTTCGATTAACAATCCACTCATGTAAAACCAGCCCCACCTGCCATGTTACAGCCCCTTAAGTTCACTTGGAGTACAAACTTTACACCACCCCTTAAAACCAGCCCCACCTGCCATGTTTCAGCTGTCGCCTGTAGGAGCTGACTCCAAGTGGACGTGCCTGCTGTGTGGTTCTCATGCTGCACTCCACAAATTTCAATTAACAATCACACCACTCCTTTAAAACCAGCCCCACCTGCCATGTTACAGCCTTTGCCTTTGGGAGCTGACTCCAGGTGAGCGTGCCTGCGGTGAGGTTCTCCAGCGGTAGGCACCAAGTTGTCTGCAAAGGTCAGCAGTGCCTCCTTGGTACGATCCCCCCGGTATGCCTCGTGCTCATGCAGCTGCAAGCAGAGGAGGGGAAGGTGCAATGAGTTGAGCAAGTACAATTGATCTGATAGTCTGGCATGCCTCGTGCTCATGCAGCTGCAAGCAGAGGAGGGGAAGGTGCAATGAGTTGAGCAAGTACAATTGATCTGATAGTCTGGCATGCCTCGTGCTTATGCAGCTGCAAGCAGATGAGGGAGAGGTGCAATGAGTTGAGCAAGTACAATCGATCTGATAGTCCTGGCATGCCTCGTGCTCATGCAGCTGCAAAGCAGACGAGGGGGGAGGGAATGGAGAAACGAAACACATTTAGCAGGGTATGTTTGCTGTGAATGATTTTAGGAATTTTTGTGCTTTGTGAAGAAGCCCCGTGCTCATGCAGCTGCAGTTGCTATGAGGAGCATTTTTGGACTATGTCCCTTTGTATGCCTGCATCTATGCAGCTATGTAAGTGACTTGCTTGTAAGGAACTAGTGCGAAAAATCAGCAACAGGCCACAGCTGCAGGTGCTGGCAGAGCACCACACACACAAGGAGAATAAAAGCATGGAGGAGCGTGAAAGAGGGCGGCATTGGTGCAGACGCATTTGTATATCATGCAGTTGGCTTGTCCCTTATGACGGTCTTGTTTTGAGTCCATCAGCACGCAATCATATTCAAATCAGGCACTCTAGTAGGCAGGGTACCCCTTCTCCAAATAAGGTTCACCATCAAGCCTTTAAAACTGTTGGGCCTTGATAGGTCATTGCTATCCAGTGCAGCGAATCAGTGCCCTGCCTCATCCACATGTGCATCGTCATGGCCCTTTCACACAGATCAATGCATCCTCATGGCCCTTGCAAACAGATCAATGCATCGTCATGGCCCTTGCAAACAGATCAATGCATCGTCATGGCCCTTGCACACAGATCAATGCATCGTCATGGCCCTTACAAACAGATCAATCCCCCCACATTCAACATTTCTATCATCATATTGCATATCATACGCAATGTCCAGCACAAGCGCAAACATCTGAACACGTTTAGCACCTCACCTTGCCCACGTACACGTCGTCGTGGCCTTTGCGGAACACCCTTATGGAGGGAAAGCCTTGAATGATGTGCTGTCGGCACAGCCCAGCCTCAGCGGTGCAGTCCACCTGCAGAAGGCACAAGAATACAGGAAACAAAAAGACACTGAACAGTTCAGCTGCACGGCAATACACCCCCATCAGTCCAATTGCGTGCTTCTGGCAATGTGAATCAGCTTTGTCTACTATACACACCTAGCTGAATCAGCTTTGACTACTATGCACAACTGCTGATCCAGTTTGACCACTATACACACCTAGCTGATTCAGTTTGACTACTACACCTAGCTGAATCAGCTGTGTCTACTATACACACCAAGCTGAATCAGCTTTGTCTACTATATACACACCTAGCTGAATCAGCTTTGTCTACTATACACACCTAGCTGAATCAGCTTTGTCTACTATATACACACCTAGCTGATTCAGCTTTGTCTACTGCCGGTATCCACTCCTAGCTGAATGGATGCGGCCAGATCTTGGATCCTGCAATATGTACCTATCACTCATACAACCTCACATGACCACATCACTCAAGCATTTTAGCAAAACAATTGTGGCCGCCATTCTTTCTGGTCCAGATAACTGATTTGGATACCTTTTATTGTGCACCTATTTCTAATTGTATGCTAAAATAACCTAAATTTACCAGGGTTGTTCAGTTCGATTTTTTGGGAGCCAGGGTTCGATAAAGTTCGTGAAAGCTCTAGAACTCTCAAACTGTTCGAGCAGTTTGATGTGCAATTTCGAAAATGGAGGAGTTTGCTGGTATCTGTGGTCATACTCGTCCAAAACATGCTTGAGTTGTCTTAAATACATATGATATAATATAATTAATCAGTACACAGAAAATTAGAACGTTTGACGGCCATCTAAGGCTTTTCACTGCATTTTTAACTGCAATTCTGGACCCAAAAATTCGAAAAATTGGCATAACGTTCGACAAACTTTTAATAGCTCGGCATTTTAAGGGTTCGTTAAAATGCATAAAAGTTTGCGAACCCAAACGTTTGACCGAACCCCGAACTGAACAACCCTGGAATTTACCATTTTAGTCCTGATGCACCTTGGCAAAACGGATGCTGCAGTCAGACACTGAGTGCTTCATTCGCCTTTTACTCATCATACTACACACGTCGGGCACCTCTCTCTGATGCCTACTGCTCTTTCATATGTGGTTTGGAAGTCATCATCAGACCTAGGGACCAACGCATACATGTTTTTTCGACACAACGAGGATAAGCAAAAGTGGCCATCAGACTCTGAGTAGTGCTCGTGCACCTCATTCTCATTCAAATGCCTGACGCAGGGAACCCAACACACTTTGCATATATTTCAACGCACCTTGGCAAAGCGGATGCGGCCATCAGCCTCTGGGTATTTATCGTGCACCTCGTTGGAGGCCGCCTCCCAAGTTGGCTCCAGGCGTTGGCACCAATGGCACCAAGGAGCGAAAAAGTTGACCACCACTGCAAACACGCACACAGGGCACGCATTGCAGTAAGCACTCATGTGCAATGTGCTGTGTGACATAGAGCAAAACGTTGACCACGGCTGCTAACATGCACGCAGTGCACGCATCGCAGTAAGCATTGTCTAGGCGTTTAGGAACTGGGTGTGAGTACTGATGTACTCATTACATACAGAGCAGAAAAGCTGACCACGGCTGCTAACATGCACGCAGTGCACGCATTACTGGAAGCACTGTCTGAGCAGAGATCTGGGTGCGAGTGCTGATGTACTCATTACATACAGAGCAGAAAAGCTGACCACGGCTGCTAACATGCACGCAGTGCACGCACCGTAGTAAGCACTGTCTGAGCAGTTACAATCTGGGTGTAAGTGCCAGTGTACTGCTAATGCACTCAAGGCACACAGAGCAAAAATCTGACCGCGTATGTACAAAAAAAACAGAGCAAACAGCTGACCACGCCTGCACACAATGCACAGCACTGTCAAAGGCTGTGGCTGTGTGTGGTCAGGTTAACATTAGGGACGAGCATTTGCGCACCCCTTGGTATTATGGTGCGAGGACCAAACCAACTCACACACACACACACACACAAACAAGTGGTGCCCACGTGCCTGCGCTTCTTGACGCAGGGCCAATGGGCGATACATAGCAAAGAAGCAGGCTTTACCTACCTACCCACATACACACAGCTAATATTGTGGACTTGGCAGCACATACAACTAAGGCTAGCATAAAAAAATCGTCATAAAACGATGTGGCACTGCCAATACACCCACGAGCTCAACAATTTAGTAAACGCCACAGCAACAACACACGTTAAGCACGTGTGCTTCATTTTGTGAGAAAGCAGACAAATGTAGAATGCTGGTAGGATGTGCCGACAGAGTGTGGTAGAAATTTAGAAAGTCGTTGTTTGGGTTAAACTTGTTGACACTGTCTAGGTTACTGCGGGTAAGTTAGAGGGTTTCTTACTTCTTATGGTACTTTCTTACTGTCTAGGTTGCTGCTGGTAATACAGAGGGTTTCTTATTTACTTATTGACCCTGTCGAGGTTACTGCTGGGAACTTATTGACACTGTCTGGCAGGGAAGTACACTGGGTGCCAAAATTATTCAGGGGGGCCCGGAATAGCCTGTAAAAATTTCCAGGGTTCCCCGGAACTGCTTTCATAATTATTCAGGGTGTTATAAAATTTCCCGAGCCGGGGGGTCACCCCCGCCCCAAACGATATTAATGCTTGTGTGTGTGTGCGTGCATGTGTGCATGCATGTGTGTGCGTATGTGCGTGTGTATGTGTGCTTGTAGTTGTGTTTGTATGTGCGTGTGTGCCTGTGTGCATGTGTATGTGTGTGCGTGTGTGTGTGTGTGCGTGTGTGTGTGCGTAATTGTGTACGTGCATGTGGGTGTGTGCGTGTGCGTGTGTGTGTTTGTGTGTGTGTGCGTGTGTGTTTTGTGTGTGTACTTGTGTGTGTGCGTTTTGTGTGTGTTTATGTGTGTGTGATGTGTGAGTGTGCGAGTGTGTGCGTTCATTTGTGTGTTGTGTGTGAGTTGTGTGTACGCTTTGTGTGTGTTTGTGTGTGTATTTATGTGTGTAAATGTGTGTGTGTGTGCATGTGTGCGTATGTGCGTGTGTATGTGCGTATGTGTGTGTGCTTGTGTGTGTATGTGCGTGGTTGTGTGTGCCTGTGTGTGTGCTTGTGTGTGTGTGTGCGTGCGTGCGTGTATGTGTGTGTATGCGTGTGTGTATGTGCGCGCCTTGTACGTATGTGTGTGTGCTCACGTGTGCTTGACATCGCTCGAGGTTCGCTCATGGCTGCTAGTTGAGGCCTCACCAGGGCCTGGGGCAGGGGGAGGGGGGGGAGCAGAGGGAGGAGGAGCGGGCGGCTTCCATCTGGAGGTCTTCATTCAGTCAGTGGTGCTTGCATGCTGCCATGCAAGATGCAAGCACTCAAGCCCAGCACTCGCTTTGTAGGGAGGCCTGGTCAGGTTCCCTGGTCAGGAGCCTCTGGTCAGGAGCCTCTTGCTGGGATGGCTCACTCTCCCCTTCCTGCTGGCTGACCTTTCCCTCTTCTTCCCATTCTCAAAGTGTCATTACTGTCATTTCCAAAATTCACTGCAAATCACCCGGAACTACTTAAAAAATTTACCGGGAACCCCGGAATCGCAGGGGCCGCCCCTGCAAATTTCCGGGGTACCCGGACCAGGTTTGGGCTACCCCTCCGGGGCAGCCCAAAATTTTGCTATTTATTCCGGGCCCCGGACGGGTTGTACTTCCCTGCTGTCTAGGTTACTGCTGGTGATGTTTTTTTTAAACGTCTCAAACCACCTTGTTAGTTACCACCTTGTTAGTTACAATTACAATGTGGTACGACACGCAGTATCCTGACGATCAATGCAAACGCCATGTTTGCACGTATCCTGGGTCCAGCTACTATTGCAGTTAAAAAGAAGCAGCAGCAAAGCCTGCTGCTCACGCTGCTTTGTCCTACAAGAGTTGTCAGCCTCTCTTACAATACCATCATAAAGAATTGGCAAAGATAGAGTGGTCAGCCTCTCTTACATAATCATTCCTAAGAAATGGGTGCAGTAGAGTGGTCAGCCTCTCTTATATTACTGGAGGCCAGCCTCTCTTAGATTACAAAAGACGGTGCAAACAATGTAAATGAGAGGGACCTAGGCTCACAACGGGGCAACATACTACCAGATGAAACGAAATGGACTATACTCACCGATGGGGTAATATGCTAAGGTGGCTTCAAAGTTTTCGTGTGAAAGAGGAATTGAGACGTTCACGTTAGGCTCATCGTCCTACAAGGAGTAGGAGCAAGCAAAAGACAGATGCAGTTTTCACTTTGAACGCGCCTGACGAGTGTACCAAAGATTAAAATAACACTGTCAGGATTGATATAAAGGACGCACCAAAAGGGCAAGCTTTTTAACCTTAAACTATGCTAGAACTGCAAGTCCATACACTTAAAAACGAGTAAGCCAATGGAGCAAGCCAGAGGTAGATAGATGCAGCTGATGTCATAGAACACAGAAGCAAACACATCAGAAGGAGCATGCCGACAAAAGCACATGAGATGGAAACGATTTATTAAATGCACCAGCCTGGGCCAGTTATGCTAATTCAGGACAAAGCAGTTGTTGGCATGCAAATGCCAGTGGATACACGTGTGCGGCCACCAACAAGTTAAGCAGGAAAGGTGTCATGGCTGCTTTGAGACAAAACATGAGTCACGTGACCCCAACCCCAACGATAGAAGAGCATTGGCTGCCAATGGCCGGCAACTTGGCCAGCAGCACACAATCTAATTCAGGCCAAGGCATCCAGCCCAGCAACTCACGTAAAGGCCCTCCTCGTCGTATTTAGGGTCATGCTTGATGTTGTCTACGGTGACCCCCCCCACTTTCTGCAAGTCATTGCTGATCGCTGTCTTGCGCACTGTCTTGGTAAGGTTCAAGCGCCTCTGTGGGGGTAGGGGCACAAACAAATGCGTTGTTGTGGCAGAACAGGTCACACACACAGACACACACAGACACACAAGTACTCGTATTCTTGTCTGCACATACAAATCGCAAATTGTTTTGATGAGGGCCAAGCGCCAATGCAGGAACAGAAGCAAAAATTGCAGCACAAGGGATCACACACACAATTTTCAACAGTTAGAACCAGGCATGCGCACATGAACTTGTGCTTAAAGGCAGGGCATGGATTCGCTTGACTAGTCAACGTTGTTGGTGTGCGTCGGGGATACGGACAGCAAAGCAGCCAGAATTAATGAGCACGACCAATAGCAGAGAAAGGAAGGGCATATTAAAAGCAAAATTAGAAGGCTAATTCACCAGCTAATCTGCTTGGAAAAAGTATGTGTGTCCATGTATGTACGTACGTATGTGTCAGTGTGTGTGTGTGTGTGTGCTTATTTGTCTCCCAGGCCAATCAGCGATTGGTTGTACTCACCGTGCCCAAAGCATCACTGACATCTAATGTGGCAAATTCGCACGAAAGCGCAGGATAGCTGCGCGGAGGATGCAACAAGGATCAGAGAAACAAATTTATAGGTGAGTAAGGAGACATGGGACATCGTACCTAACGTTGGTCTAGGCACACACGCATACACACACACGTACACGCATGCATGCATGCATGCACACATACACACACAACTAGTTTATGATGAGATTTGAAATATATATATCTATCCCTAAAATCAGCGTAAATGCGCGTACACACACACGTACATGTACACGCACACACATACACACAACAACCAATGGGGCATGCGGTACACACTGAGAACCACCAACCTGATATTGAAATTTATTTTAAGAAGCTCATCTTGGGAGCTCCGGTCCACCACGAGCTGAGAGGATGTTTCTAAGGACATGAACGAGTAGAACTCCTGAACAGCGGAAGGAAGACCAGTCAAGAAGAGGTACGACATGTCAGGGCTCCACCTCCTCACTATACAAAGAGTTTCAGGAAAAAAGAGAAAGAGCAGGGCAAAGGGGAGAACGAAAGACTCTTTATCTTGTCATATCATGCTTATGTCGCATAACACACCATGCCAAATAGGAGCACCATTAACGCAGCGGCAACGATGGAGATCCTGCGATGATGTATGAGCAAGTGCACGTGTGATGTGTGCGCGTGTGCATGTGTGTGTGTGTGTGTGTGTGTGTTTGTGTGTGTGTGTGCATGCATGTGTGTGTGTGTTTGTGTGTGTGTGTGTGTGTGTGTGTGTGTGTGCATGCATGTGTGCATGTGTGTGTGTTTGTGCATATGTGTGTGTGCGTGTGTGTGTGTGCGTGTGTGTGTGTGTGTGTTTGTGTGTTTGTGTGTGTGTGTGTGCGTGTGTGTGTGCATGCATGTGTGCATGTGTGTGTGTGTGTTTGTGCATA